>Ga0208332_100013_pt1 | contig 99443 bp, 94 predicted proteins | sample DeeseametaMP1493_FD_184186 | JGI IMG/M metagenome (GOLD analysis project Ga0208332, IMG submission 184186) | Marine microbial communities from the Deep Pacific Ocean - MP1493 (SPAdes) | ecosystem: Environmental > Aquatic > Marine > Oceanic | place: South of Fiji, South Pacific Ocean | collected...
CGGCGGTGATGCATGCCCATGGTGCGATCGTGTGGACCTCGCGCGCCGGGATCGTGCGGATCACTCTGCCGGAGTTCGCGTTACCCACCACCGTGCATCCCGTGCGGCGGAGGAAACGTGTGCCCGCGATCGATCACACCTCGGAAACGTGGTGGGAGAAGAACATCCCCGAAGGCCAGGACCCACCGACCATTACCGAGCAACGCGCTGCAACCGCCAACGAAGCCCGAGGCCGCATCCGGAAGATCCGCCGCAGATTCCGAGAACACAAAGCAATACTCAGAATCCGCGAACAACACCAACCCCCACCGTTCTGACTGTCGTGGGTTGCCGCGACCGTTCCCGCCGTGATCGGGCCCAGTACGATCAAAGCGCGTCTCTTGAACTGGGTCCGATTTCGTTTTCGTCGCCGGCAGGTGACTGTGGTGGAGGGAGCGTAGAACTGCCGCGCACAGAACAACGCCGCGGAGAAATGTCATGGCGTACTTGTCATATCGAGTGGCGACACCACGCCACTGTTTGAGCCGCCCGAAATTACGTTCGACGGTGTTGTCGCATTGAGGATCGACACCTCGCAAGCCCTCTTCAGCTTGTGTCTTGTACGTCAGGCTGCCGCGACCTTGTTCGATTTGGTTCGGTTGTGAACTGTCCTGGGACTGGTGGAGACCGTGATCTCACCAGGAGAATGCAGGTATGGGTGCACCAAGGAAGTTCGATGCCGAGACGCGTGAGCGGGCGGTTCGGATGTATCGGGACCGTCTGGCCGGGGCCGGTGACACCAAGGTCGCCGCTCGGAAACACGTCGGAGCGTTGCTCGATATCAATCCCGCGACGATTCGGAATTGGGTCGAGAAGGACGAGCCGCCGAGCGGTCAGAGTGAGGCCGAACCTGGCGTTGATCGCGACGCCGAGCTGAAAGCGTTGCGGCGCGAGAACTCTGAATTACGAAGAGCCAATGAGATTCTCAAGACGGCGTCAGCGTTTTTCGCAGCGGCGGAGGTCGACCGCCGACTTCGGTGATCGTCGACTACATCGACGAGTACCGCCACCGTTTCGGGGTCGACCCGATCTGCTCCGTGCTCCGCGAGCACGGCATCAAGATCGCCCCGTCCACCTATTACGCCGCAAAGAAGCGCGGCGCCGTCTCCGCAGCCGCTCTCGAGGAGGCGTACGCCGCGAACACCGTGCACCGGCTCTACGTGGCCAACAGGCGGCTCTACGGGATGCGGAAAATGTGGCACGCAATGAAACGCGCTGGTCACGATGTCGGCCGTGATCAAGTCGGTCGGTTGATGACGATCTGTGGCGCGGTCGGCGTCGTCCGCGGGCGGCGGCGCACGGTGACCACCCAGTCGGACGATCGCGCGCCTCGACACCCAGATCTGATCGATCGTCAGTGGGGTGCTTCGAGCCGTCCGGATCAGTGGTGGGTTGCTGACTTCACGTATTGCTGGACGTTGGCTGGATTCGTCTACACATCGTTCGTAGTCGATGTGTTCTCACGCCGCATTCTTGGTTGGCGGGTGATGGCGACGAAGGCGACACCGTTGGTGTCAGGGGTACTGGAGCAAGCCTTGTTCACTCGCAGACGCTCCGATTTCGCATTCACTGCAACAGGTTTGGTACATCACTCCGATGCCGGCTCGCAATATACGTCGCTTGCCTTCACCGAGGCGTTGATCGAATCCGGACTTGCCGGATCCATCGGAAGCGTCGGTGATGCGCTCGACAACGCGTTGATGGAATCAACGATCGGGCTGTACAAAACCGAGCTGATCGACCGGCAGAAGTCGTGGGCCGGTCGGGCCGAGATCGAACGGGAAACCGCGTCGTGGGTGCATTGGTTCAACACCAGTCGCCTGCACTCCTCGATCGGCTACGTTTCGCCCGTCGACTATGAAAACGAGTACCGTCAGCAATGCTCGACCGCCACCTCCGACCGCGAAGTGGCTTGAACCAGATCTCCATCAGATCCAGGACAGTTCAGTTGCATCGCCAGCACAGCGTCTGCAGGTTGTCCTCCGTGGACATTCCGCCCCTGGATACGGGGATGATGTGATCCACTTCGAGCAGGAGATGAGGCTCAGCCGCGAGCGAGATTTTGCAGTATCGGCAGGTGTGATTGTCCCGTTCCTTGATCAGGTTGCGGAGTCTGGTGGTCATCAAAGCACGCTGGCCAGCGGCGCTCTTTTTCCAGCGGATCTTTAGGGACAAAGTCTCGACCAGTGCATCGATCGTCGGGCTGTTCAAGGTAAATGTCGTTCGCTGCGAGCTGTTTCCGCCCGCACTGACGTATTCGAAAATGTAGACGGGGTACGGAACGGTGATCGGCGACAGCTCGACGCCAACCTGCTTCATAAAATCCTTTGCGAAGAATTTCAAAATGAACGCCGGCGGGTTAACCGCCACGGTAATGCTTGCCTCGCGCTCCTGGAGGTTACTGATGGCTTCCTCCAAGCCCGCGATGCTTTCGCCGAGATCTTCCACGTTGACGAGATGAGCCTCGTCAGCTTTGATGCCGAAATATTTCATGACGTACTTGATTGGGTCTGCGCTGGCGTTACGAACTACCTGCAGTGAGCAATTGTGCACATTCGGGGCTTGGTAGTTGGCGACGTTGCGGTCCCGGCGGTAGTTCCAATGGCTGGTGTTCTGAAACGATGCAAGATGCGCTTGCCCGCCCGTGGCTGACGCACCCAGGTCGAATGTTCCACGACTGCGGATCTCTGCCACGTAGCCGGCGATCGCGTTGTGTTCGGCAACGAACGATGCGATCGCATTCTTGTGGGCCAGGAACTCATCGCTGGCGAAGTAACGCACCTTGAGTATGTAGAGGATGGCGCAGGCCACCCCGACGGTCACAATCGATACGACGACTAGCGTCGCGAACCCCTCCATAGCTGAGCGCCCCCCGTTCACTTGTTCGCGTGCCAGCGCTCCGCAATTTAACAGGTGTGGAAATAGCCGCACAGCTGGTTCCACATTTTCAGTTGTGGCAACCCGCGAATTCGGCCGTCGATGCTGGTCGTCAGTTACCAGATCTCGGAACCACATCTAGCCCGGTCGGTCCAGCCGGTACACGTAGTGCAATGGCGGGTCGATCGGGTTGTCCGGTTCGAGTTGTGCCTCGCCGATTCGCCGGAAACCCACCTTCTCGAGCACCCGCCACGATGCGATGTTCCCGGCCGAGACGGGCACGATGATCGTGTTCGCGGCAGGGTGGGTCTCCCAGGTGTCACGGACGAATGCACCGATCAGCTTGGTTCCGCGCCCCGAGGATATCTGCGAAAGTTCACCGATGAAGTAGTCGATGGTGAGGGCATCACCGGGAACGTCGACGGATGCACCGATGGCTGCCGACTCCTCGGGGTAGTCCACCCAACGGCTGCGTTGAGCATGCGCGAAGGCCACACCGTCTTCGAACGCCAGGAAGTCCTCGGCCGGTTCCTCTCCGCGCGAGGTGGGACCGAAATCGCGCTCGACCGCCTCCGGGGTGAACTCCTGATTCCACCACCGGGCGACGTGCGGCTGCGAGAGCCACTCACCGAGGAGCGGGAAATCGGCCGGCACCACACGTCGGAACGTGATCATGCAGGTCAGAATACCTGCGTATCACAACCACGTGTCCGAGGACGTCGCGGTCAGGAACGCTTCGAGGTCGTCGCGCCACGGGGCGGGGACAGTCTTGTCCGGCTCGATGCCGGTGTATTGGCCCCGATAGAACAGCAGTGGCCGCTCACCGTTGATCTCGCCGAGTGAATGCACGCGTCCGACGACGATGACGTGGTCGCCGCCGTCGTGGACCGTTTCGGTGGTGCAGTCCACGTGCGCGAGCGAACCATCCAAAATCGGCGACCCGAGCGGCGACGGCGACCAGCCGACACCGGCGAACTTGTCCGGTTCGCGCGATCCGAACCTCGCGCAGGTGTCCTGCTGATCCTCGCCCAACACGTTGACGGCGAAGCGGCCGCTGCGTTCGATAGCGGCCCACGACCGAGAATTCTTGGTCGGGCAGAACAACACCAGAGGGGGGTCGAGCGAGAGTGCCGCGAACGACTGGCACGCGAACCCCACCGGGGTGTCCTCGTCCACCGTTGTCACGATGGTGATCCCGGTACAGAACTGCCCGAGCACGGTTCTGAAGGTGCGGGGATCGAACGTCATTACTTCATTCCCACCGAGAAGTCGTGACCCCACAGACTCACTGCGGTGCTCTCCCGAGCGACCCACTCCGAATCCTCGACCTGTCTTCCCTCGCAGCCGAATTCGATGTCGAATCCGCCCGGTGTCTTCATGTAGAACGACAGCATCAGATCGTTGACGTGCCGTCCCAGCGTCGCCGACATCGGCACCTTCTTGCGCAGGGCGCGATCGAGCGCCAGTCCGACGTCGTCGGAGTTCTCGACTTCGATCATGAGGTGCACGATGCCGCTCGATGTCGGCATCGGCAGAAATGCCAGGCTGTGATGCCGCGGGTTGCAGCCGAAGAAGCGCAACCATGCGGGTGGGCCATCGGCCGGTCGGCCCATCATCTGCGGTGGCAGTCGCATCGAATCTCGCAGGCGGAATCCGAGAACGTCTCGATAGAAGCGAAGCGAGGCATCGTCGTCGTCGGTCGAGAGCACGACATGCCCGAGGCCCTGCTCACCGGTGACGAACCGGTGTCCGTACGGGCTCACGACGCGACGATGCTCCAGCGCGGCGCCGTGAAAGGCTTCGAGGGTGTTGCCCGAGGGATCCTCGAAGATGACGAGCTCGTCCACACGCCGGTCCTGCACCTGCTCGGCGGTTCCCTCTTTGTACGGGACACCGGCATTGTCGAGCGAGGTCCGGATCTCTTGCAGCTCGGCAGCATTGGCAGTTTCCCAACCGGATACCAGCAAGCGGTCCTTCTCCCCCGGCACGATTACCAGGCGCGCCGGAAAATCGTCCATGCGCAGGTACAGCGCTCCGGGCACGGCGCCCTTGCCCTCGACCATGCCGAGGACTTTCAATCCGTACTGACGCCAGGCATCCATATCGGTTGCCTCGATGCGCATGTAGGCGAGTGATCTGATTCCCACGGCTCAATTCCCCTCGGTCAAGAATGCGGTGGTGAGGCGGTTGAATTCGTCCGCCACCTCGACCTGAGCCCAGTGTCCGCAGCGGCCGAACACGTGCAGCTGCGCTCGCGGAATGGTTTTCAGCGCTACCAAAGCTCCGTCGATGGGGTTGACGCGGTCTTCCCGACCCCAGATCAGCAGTACCCGTTGGCGGAGTTTGTAGGCCTCGCGCCAGAGCATGCCCTTCTCGTAGTCGGCCCCGGCGAAGGACTTGCCCATTGCCTTCATCGCTGCCAGCGACTCCGGCGTCGATGCCTGCTCGTACCGTTGGTCTACCAACTCGTCGGTGATCAGCGTTTGGTCGTAGACCATCACCTTCAGAAACGCTGCCAACTTTTCCTTCGACGGCCCAGGGGGCGCGGAGAAATTCCCCAGGTTCTTGACGCCCTCGGTCGGGTCCGGTGCGAACAGATTGATGCTCAACCCTCCGGGGCCCATGAGCACCAATCTTCCTGCACGCTCCGGATAGTCGAGAGCGAACCGCACTGCCGTGCCGCCGCCCAGCGAATTACCCAGAAGGTGCACCCGCTTGATCTCGAGATGATCGAGCAGATCCTTCAGCGCCGAACTGCTGTGCACGAAGTACTGCGGATGCTGTGTCGGTTTGTCCGATCTGCCGAATCCCGGTTGGTCGACGCACAACACGTGGAACTGCCGCGCGAGTACTTCGATATTTGCCGCGAAGTTCGACCATCCCGAAGCGCCAGGTCCTCCGCCGTGCAGAAGGACGATCGTGGTCTCGTTGCCGACGCCTGCCTCGTGGTAGTGCAGCGTGAGATCGTCTCGTACACGAGCGTATTTCGACGTCGACTCGTAGGTGATGTGTTCGGTCACCGCGGTCATACCATCGTGTCCTTGATCGGGAGGCCGAACTCGCCTCCACCGAACATCTGGTACGCCCGCTCCGGATCGTTGGCCGCATGTACGCGTCCAGCGTGTGCGTCACGCCAGAACCGTTGCAGCGGTGCACCGTTCTGCAAGGCCGTTGCTCCTGCGCTCTCGAACAGCAGGTCGATGGACGCGACCGATCTACCAGTGGCGCGGACTTGATCGCGTCGGGCACGGAGCCTGAGCTCCATCGGCACCTCCTCGCCGGCTTTCAACAGCGCGTACTCGTCGGCCACATTGCCCGACAACTGACGCCATGCTGCGTCGATATCGCTGCTCGCCTCGGCAATGCGCACCTTCGCGAACGGATCATCCTTGCCGGTTTCGCCGACGAAAGCTTTGCGAACACGCTTGCCCTGATGCTCCACATGGGCGGCGTACGCGCCCTCTGCCATTCCGACTATGGGTGCCGAAATGGTCGTCGGATGGATTGTTCCCCAGGGCATTCTGTATACCGGCGCGGTGTTGCGTTCGAGGCCCTCGGCCGTGTGATCGTTCATCTTCTTGAAGCTCAGCACGCGGTGCGTCGGGACGAACTTGTCCTCGACCACCACTGTGTTGCTGCCCGTCCCGCGCAGGCCGACGACATTCCAGACGTCGTCGATGCGGTAGTCCTCGCGGGGAACGAGGAAGGTGACGAAGTCGACGGGGCGTCCGTCCTTGATGACCGGCCCGCCCAGCATGGCCCAGGAAGCGTGATCACAGCCCGAGGACCACTGCCAGGCTCCCGACAGGCGATAGCCACCGTCGACGACGGTGCCTGCCCCCATCGGTGCGTACGAGGAGGAGATACGGACATCGGTGTCGAGCCCCCACACGTCCTCCTGCGCCTGCTGCGAGAACAGTGCGAGGTGCCAGTTGTGCACACCGATGATCGAGGACACCCAACCTGTCGACCCGCACGCGCTCGCGATCTTCTTCACCGCCGAGTAGAACAGGACCGGGTCCTCCTCGTAGCCGCCCCACTGCGCCGGTTGCAGCAGACGGAAGAAGCCCGACTCCTGTAGCGACTTGACCGTCTCCTCTGGGAGCCGACGTAGGTCCTCGGTTTCCTGCGCTCGCTCGCGCAGGGTGGGCAGCAAGGCGTCGAGCCTCTCCATCACCTCATGAGTCACTTTTGCCTACTCCTGCCTTCCGTGGGTTCTTCCTCAGACTAGAACACGTTCCCGTTACTGTCGAGAAGTCATTTCGACGGGTCAGTAGCGGATACGCTCCAGATTCTATAACGTGTTCTAGTGTTCGATCGATGCGAAGCCGAGGAGTGAACATGGCAAAAATTCGTGAAATTGACGTGGGCGAGACACCGACGCGCTACGCCCGCGGCTGGCATTGCCTCGGCCTCGTCAAGACCTTTACCGACGGCAAGCCTCATGCGATCAGGGCGTTCGGCACCAAACTCGTGGTGTTTGCCGAGTCGTCGGGGAAAATCGTCGTCCTCGACGGGTACTGCCGCCACATGGGCGGCGACCTCACCCAGGGCACGGTCAAGGGCGACGCCATAGCCTGCCCGTTCCACGACTGGCGGTGGGGAGCAAACGGCAAGTGCACCCAGATTCCGTATGCACGACGAGTGCCGCCACTGGCCCGCACCCGCACCTGGACGACCCTCGAACGGAACGGGCAGCTGTTCGTCTGGAACGACACCGAGGGCAATCCGCCGCCCGACGAGGTGAGCATCCCCCGCATCGACGGCGCGTACAGCGACGACTGGACCGAGTGGACGTGGAACTCGATGGTCATCGAGGGCGCCAACTGCCGCGAGATCGTCGACAACGTCGTCGACATGGCACATTTCTTCTACATCCACTACGCATTCCCGACGTACTTCAAGAACGTCTTCGAGGGGCACATCGCGTCGCAGTACCTCAACACCAAGGGAAGACCCGATATCGGCATGGCCTCGCAGTACGGCGGCGACACGTTGCTCAAATCCGAGGCCTCGTACTACGGCCCGTCCTACATGATCAATCCGCTGACCAACATCTACGGTGGGTACGACGTGAAGAGCGTTCTCATCAACTGCCACTACCCGATCGACCAGAACTCGTTCGTGTTGCAGTGGGGCATCACGGTGCAGAAGCCCGACGGCATCGATGACAAGACGGCAACGAAGCTGGCCCAGAAGTTCACCGAGGGCATCAGCGTCGGTTTTCTGCAGGACGTGGAGATCTGGAAGAACAAGACCAAGATCGACAACCCACTCCTCTGCGAGGAGGACGGGCCGGTGTATCAGCTCCGACGGTGGTACGACCAGTTCTACGTCGACGTCGCAGATGTCGACACCAAGATGACCGACAGGTTCGAGTTCGAGGTGGACACCACGAAGGCCAACGAGGCCTGGCAGCACGAGGTGGAGGAAAACCTGGCCAAGCAGGCCGCGGAGAAAGCCGACGTATGACACGCGGGGTAGCGGATGGGTCGAATTGGGCGAAGGCGCCTGATTTCGCAGGCGATCCCGGCCGCGCCCGGGACGTCCATGCACAGACCGTGCGTGACAAGGAGACTTACCTCGACTCCAGGTTGACTCCTGTCGAGTGCCGCGCCTGCGGGACGGCGGTGTTGGTGCGCAAGAACAGCGTCAAGCAGACGTCGGTGCAGTGGACGTCGAACCCGACCGCGACGTGCCCCGTCTTTCGGGACGCGGGCAGTTCTGCGACGCGGGAGAGTTGTCCGCGCCTGCAGGACTCGATCGAGCATGCTGTGTTGGAGGGAATTCTGCCGGTCCCCGATCAGTAGCGACGTCCCGCGTCATCGTTCCCTTCGTCGCCCTGTTCCTCGTCGCCCTGGGCCTCGCCACTGTCGGCGAGGAGGTCGTTGAGCACTGTCGATGTGATGTCGGCGGCTGCGGAGAACGGTTCGAGGATGGTTCGAACGCCGGCGGCGCGAAGGACTTCGGCATCATGGCGGGTGTGGGCGGTCAAGGCAATCGATCCTGCGTATCCATGATGAATCAACCCGGCGAGCAGCGCGAGATTGGTCTCGAGATTCGGGATCGCGCTGACGATATGTTTCGCGCGAGTGAGCGGCAGCGCTTCGAGGAGGTGAATGTCCTCGGCACTCCCGAACACCGCCGTCACGCCGACGCGGGTGTTGGTCTTGACGCTGTGCGGATCGAAGTCGACCGCGAGCACACGGTGACCGGCGTGACTGAGCCGATCGGCGAGATGACCGCCGAACCGGCCCAGGCCGAACTGTATGACGTCGAAGTTCTCGTCGACCAGGTGGGAGTCGGGTTCGTGGTTGCCCTTCCTCTCGAACACCGAGAGCCACGGCCGGAGCCGGGCGTAGAGCTGGTGCGAGTACATGATCATGTAGGTGGAGCCACCGATGGTGATGAGACCGACGACGGTGATCAGGCTGACGGTGGCGTTGGTGATGTGGCCCAGGCTCAGACCGAGCGCGGCGAGAATCAGCGAGAACTCCGATATCTGCGCGACGGTGAGTCCGGCAAGGAAACCGATCCGTACCGGGTATCGCATCGCCGCCATGATGACGATCACGATCAGTGGGTTGCCGATCAGTACGAAAGCCGAAAAGATCGCCGCCTCGCCGATCTGTTTGGCGGCATCGGTGAATTCGAGCCGTGATCCCAGATCCAGGAAAAAGAACAGCAGCAGGAAGTCTCGCAGGCTGACGAGCCTCGCGCCCAGAGCGTCGCGAAACGGTGTGCTGGCAAGAGAGACGCCGGCAAGGAAAGCGCCGACCTCGGAACTGAATCCGAGCCACTCACTCAGCGCTGCCACCGATACGGCGTAGGAGACGCCGAAGAGCACCAGCAGTTCCGGGGACTTCGCGATGTACGGCAGCAGCCACGGCAGGATGTATCGCATCAGCAGCCATGCACCGCCGAGGAGACCGGCGCCCTTGAGCAGCACGGTCACGATGCCCACGACGAGACTGTCCCCGGTGTCCTGCCCGAATGCGGTCAGCGCGATCATGACCAGGACGACCAGGATGTCTTGAACGATGAGGAAGCCGACCGCGATGCGGCCGTGCAACTCGTCCAGTTCCCGTTTGTCCGAGAGCAATTTGACGATGATGATCGTGGACGAGAAGGTCAGCGCAACCGCGATGTACAGGGCGGTGACGATGTCCATACCCAGGGCGATCGCGATCAGGTATCCGATCACGGAGGTGAAGATCACCTGTCCCAGGCCGGTAGCGACAGCCACCGGCCCGCTGCTGCGAATCATGTGCAGATCGAGCCGCAGACCGACGAGGAACAGCAGGATCGCAATACCGAGCTTGGCAAGTAGTTCTATCGTGTTGTCGGCCCGTACCCAGCCGGCACCAACCGGTCCGACGGCGATTCCCACCACCAGAAACGCGACGATGAGTGGTTGACGCAACCGCACTGCGATCAAGCCCGCCACTGTGGAAATGGCCAGGATGATCGCGATCATCGGGAATGCGTGCAGTTCCATCGCTACTGCTCCGCTCTCGGGGAAGCAGCGGTGCCGTACACACCGGTGACTGTTCCGGCACGGCACCTCCGCCCGGTAGATCCCTCCGACAGCGATCCGGGGGGACTTATGCCCCTGTTTCTACCACTACCGGCACAGCTACCGCGCGAAGACTGCGCCCCGGGTCAGGGCGGACACCAAATCCGCGAGTTCCTCCGCTGCCGCGGGGACGTCGAACGTCGGGTCGCGTGACCACTCTGCGATCAGTCCGTCGATAGCGCCGCCGATGATGATCGCGACCGCCCTCGCATCGAATGCACCGAGCAGACCGTGTCGCTGGCCCTGTGTCAATAGGTCGGCGAGAGCGTGCCACCTGCGCGTACTCGGATGCTCACTGGGCGGCCCGACGAGTTCGCCGCTGCCGATCACTGCACCCAGCGCACGCAGATGCTGCGGATTCTCGTAGTAGTAGGCACACATCGATCTGATGTACGTCTGAACCCGGGGCAGCCCCTCCGGTACGGCCTCTATGCGCGAGCCGATGTAGTGCGCTTGGTCGCCGTAGATCCATGCGGCGGCCTCCGCCATCAACATCGACTTGCTCGGGAACTCGTCTTCGATGACCACTGGCGATACGCCCGCGCGTCCGGCGATACCCGCCAGCGAAGCCGAGCTGTATCCCGCGTCCGCCACTACTTCGATTGCCGCGGCCAGAATGGATCCGTGTGTGGTTTCGTCGTTCGTCACTGCCTGCTCCACCTGGTGAGTTGCCCGACCCAGGCCGCTACTTTACAGGTACTCAACCTGCCTGCGCCGCGTGTGCACCCGCTCGGCGTCCGGAGAAGATGCAATCGGCGAGCGAGAGGCCGCTGACGTAGGAGTTGGAGCACAGTCCCACCGCGGTTCGGCCGGCCGCGAACAGGCCTGCGACAACAACTCCCTCATTGTCTTTCACGCCCCCACTCGCCTCGTCGACGACGAGGCCACCGAGGGTGATCATCGGACACGGGTTCGACATCCTCGCGATGGCGGAGCCCGCAGGTATGCCGGCGTCGTACAGCGTGAAGGGCGGGCGAACGACGGGCCTGCGGAAGTCGTCGTGCTTTCCGAACGGGTCCGCACTCCCGGATGCGATGGCCGCATTGTGCTTGTCGACGGTGGCGCGGAGCCCGGTCGGTTCGATTCCCGCTGCCTCGGCCACCTCTTCGATGGATCCACCGCGCTTCGCCGTGGACATCAATCCCGCATTCTGGACGCGCTGGAACCACATCGACTGCGACGGAAGCTGCGCCTTGGCGTCTGTGACCAGGTCGGCGTCGGCGAGCAGCCATCCCCGGCCTTCCCCGCGCTCGATGATGGCGTGGCCCAGAGCAGCGCCGTAGCGAGACTCGTCGACCATTCGCTCACCGGATCGGTTCACCAACAACGATCCCAGGAACGGCACGGGCGGAACGATGAACCGCCACGCCGAGACGTTGCCGAGTTTTGCGGTCGCCGCGCCGATCTCGGTGCCGAGGGCGATTCCGCTGCCGTCGTCCGCGGCTGTCCCGAGCGCTATTCCGCCGGTGTATCGGGGTGCGTGCGCCTTCATCATCGCCCGGTCGGCGATGAAACCTCCGGCGCTGAGGACGACGCCGCGGCGCGCTCTGATGCGGAGCACTTCGGCGTACTTCTTCTCGATGTGCGCCAGCCTGCGCTCGAAGAAGTAACGCAGCTGGGGGGCATAGATCCCAGGTTTGGCCGACAGCAGCCCCAGGCGTCGATGCAGCAGACGTATCCGGGCCGGAGCGTTCCGCAGCGAACGACATTCCACACCCACGACACGACCGTCGGACACGATCAGTGCGACCGCGCGGGTCTGCGGGACAACCCTCGTCCCCGCCGCCCGAGCCGAGGCCGCGAGCGGCCCGAAGAGCATCTTCCCGGATGTGCCCCGGCCCTTCGCCCGATGCCCCCGAGGCGCCGGGGTGGCAACTGCACGGAATTCACCGGCCGCCTCGCTCCCGGAGTAGTACAGGTAGTGCTTGTTGCTCGGATAGGAGGTCTTGTACGGACACAGCGAGGCCTCGAACGGCACGCCATGGTCCGCCAGCCAATCGATCATCGCGGGACTGTCCTCGCAGAACCGCCGCAGCGTTGCCGGGCTCACCGCATCGCCGACTTCCTTCTCCAGATAGGCGTACATCTGGTCGGGACTGTCCTCGATGCCTGCTCGCCTTTGGATCGAGGTTCCGCCGCCCGCGTAGACGACTCCACCGGAGATGGTGCTGGTGCCCCCGCCCTCGTAGCGATCGAGCGCGAGGACATCGGCCCCACCTGCAGCGGCCTCGATGGATGCCGCCGCTCCGGCCGCTCCGAAGCCGACCACTACTACGTCGGTGCTCAGATCCCAGGTCACTCGCATACCTCCGTCATCGACTAGAACGTGTTTTTGTTATCGAAGTAGTCGAATCCGATTCTTCCTGGCAGAAAGCATGGACTGACAGCTCGGTCATTCTATAACGTGTTCTACATGAGCAAGCATGAATACGACATCATCGTCGTCGGGAGCGGTGCCGGCGGCATGACGGCCGCGCTGACCGCCGCCCATCGAGGCGCCAGCGTCGTCGTCATCGAGAAGGCACCGCATTTCGGTGGGTCCACCGCCCGCTCCGGCGGGGGCGTGTGGATCCCCAACAACGAGACACTGCAAGCGGACGGTGTCGACGACACCCCCGAAGCGGCCCGCGACTACCTACACGCGATCATCGGCGATGTCGTCTCCAAGGAGCGCATCGACACCTACCTCGAACGCGGACCCGAAATGCTCGGCTTCGTACTGCGCAACTCGCCGCTGAAGATGCAGTGGGTGCCCGGATACTCCGACTACTACCCCGAGGCTCCCGGCGGACGCGTCGGCGGCCGGTCGATCGAGCCGACACCGTTCGACGCCTCCTGCCTGGGACCCGAGGTGGACAACCTCGAACCCGATTACGGCAAAGCGCCGCTCAACGTCGTGCTCACCCAGGCCGACTACAAGACGATCAACCTGCTCAGGCGTCACCCCAGCGGTCTCGCGCGGGTGCTCCGCGTCGGAATGCGATGGTTGGCAGCGAAACTCACCGGCAAGCACCTGCTCGGCCGTGGCCAAGCCCTCGCCGCTGCGCTACGTGCCGGCCTCCTCGACGCCGAGGTTCCCGTTCTTCTCGACACCCCGATGGTCGACTTCTGCGTCGACGACAACGGTCGAGTCAGCGGCGTCGAAACCGGTGACGGTCGAATCTTCCACGCCAGGCTGGGCGTCGTGCTCGCCTCCGGCGGTTTCGAACACAACGAGGAAATGCGCAAGAAATACCAGCGCGAACCCATCGGCACAGAGTGGACGGTCGGGGCGAAAGCAAACACCGGCGACGGGATTCGCGCCGGTCAGAAACTGGGCGCTGCTGTCGAACTCATGGACGACGCATGGTGGGGACCTTCCATCCCGCTGACCGGTGGCCCCTGGTTCTGCATCGCCGAACGCACTCTGCCCGGCGGCATCATGGTCAACGCGTCGGGAACACGATTCCTCAACGAAGCCGCCCCGTATGTCGAAGCCGTACACGCAATGTACGGCGGAGAGTTCGGCGTCGGCGACGGCCCGGGCGAGAACATCCCGACGTGGATGATCATCGACCAGCGTTACCGCGACCGGTACATCTTCGCGGGCCTGCAACCGAAGAAGCGATTCCCCTCGCGCTGGCTCGAGGCCGGCGTGGTCGTACAGGCAGACACCGTCACCGAACTCGCCGAAAAGACCGGGCTCCCAGCCACGCAGCTCACAGCGACGGTGCAACGCTTCAACGGCTTCGCCCGAACCGGCGTCGACGAGGACTTCGGCCGCGGCAACAGTGGCTACGACAAGTACTACGGCGACCCGACCAACAAGCCCAACCCCAGCCTGGGCGTTCTCGACAAGCCACCGTTCTACGCGGTCAAGATAGTGCCCGGCGACCTCGGCACCAAGGGTGGGCTCGTCACCGACGCCGACGCACGCGTGCTGCGGGACGACGGCAGCGTCATAGATGGGCTCTACGCCGTCGGCAACGCCAGCGCACCCGTCATGGGCCACACGTACGCCGGACCGGGCGCAACCATCGGCCCCGCTATGACATTCGGCTATCTCGCGGTACTCGATATGATCGCGCGAACACCGCAGTGAGCATCGACCCGGACGTTGCCATCGGCGCGACACTACCGCCGCAACGCTTTTCGTGGACCGCGAACGACGTCCAGACCTACCATCTCGCGATCGGCGCTGGATCACGCCCGTTGGATCACGCGGAGTTGCGCTACCTCGACGACGCGAAACCTCAGGTCCTTCCCACATTTGCCACCGTGGCGGCGACGTTCCACGCCACCGAGGCACCGCGGGTGCAGTTCCCCGGTATCGACATCGACCTGGCGAAGGTGGTGCACGGGAGCCAGGAGGTCATCACCTCGGGCCCTATCCCCGCCGCCGGAGAAGCCGAGACGATCACCCGGATCACCGAAATCTGGGACAAGGGCAGCGCCGCCGTCATCGTGCAGGAAGCGGTGACGACCGCACCGGACGGCACCGAGCTGTGGCGGACTAGATCATCGATCTTCGCAAGAGGCGAGGGCGGATTCGGCGGTGAACGCGGCCCGTCGAACAAGATCGAGATGCCCACCCGAACACCCGACGCCGAGGTCGCGGTACCGATCCTGCCGCAGCAGGCGCTGATGTACCGCATGTGCGGGGATCGCAATCCACTACATTCGGATCCGGAATTCGCTCGGGCAGCAGGGTTCCCGCGTCCGATCCTGCACGGGCTGTGCACCTACGCCATGATCGCCAAGGCCGTGACCGACACCGTGCTCGACGGCGACAGCACACTTCTCCGCAGCATCGGCACACGCTTCGCCGGCGTCGTCTATCCCGGTGAGACCCTCGCCTGCCGAATCTGGGACGAGGACGGCCGCTTTCTCGTCGGTGTGAGTGTGCCCGACCGCGAAGATGCCCCGATTCTCGCCGACACCATCGTCACCACCGGTAATCTTTCCATCCGCTGACCAGCTTCAAGACTACGGAGAGCCCATGCCAGAGTTGAATCGTCGACAGTTCATTGCCGCCGGAGCGGGAGCGATCGCCGCTGCGTCAGTGTTGCGGGCAGTGCCCGCAGGCGCCGCACCGTTCGGAAGCGCGGACACGACGATCCCTGCTCCCCCGAACTTTCCCGCCGGTATCCCGCTGTATCAGCAGCGCTACCAGAACTGGTCCAAGGAGATCATCCTCGACGCGATCTGGACCTGCTCACCGACGAGTCCCGAGGATGTCGTTCGGCTGGCGAATTGGGCGCACGCGAACGGCTACCGCATCCGTCCCCGTGGCGCGATGCACGGTTGGACTCCGCTGACCATCGTCAACGGCGAGCCGATCGATCGAACTGTTCTCGTGGACACGATGGTTCACCTGAACGGTATCGTCGTCCACCCCGGTGACTCGACCGTCACAGCCGGGGCGGGTGCCACGCTCGAGGCGATCCTGCAACGACTCGAGGACAACGGTCTCGGGTGGGCCTGTGTACCTGCACCAGGTGTGCTGTCGATCGCGGGGGCGCTGGCTGTCGATGCACACGGTGCTGCACTGCCTGCCGTTGGCGAATCACCGCCCATCGGAACCACATACGGTTCGCTGAGCAACCTGATCACCTCACTGACGGCGGTCGTGTGGGACGGAACCGCGTATTCGCTGCGCACATTCGACCGCTCCGAGCCCGCGATTCTGCCACTCCTCGCCCACCTCGGTCGCACGTTCCTGACCTCGGTGACATTGCAGGCGAGTGCGAACACCCGCATGCGATGCCAGAGCTACACCGACATCGGGTGGCGCGAAATGTTCGGTGTACCCGGTGCGCCGGGCAGGACGTTCGAGAGCTTTCTGGACCAGACCGGGCGGGCCGAGGCCATCTGGTACCCGTTCACCGAAAACCCCTGGCTCAAAGTGTGGTCCATCTCCCCGGACAAACCGCCGACCGCACGGGAGGTGACCGGACCGTACAACTACCCGTTCTCGGACAATCTTCCCGAAATCGCCTCGGATCTCATCGGTCAACTCACAGCGGGCAATACCTTCATCGCACCGGCGTTCGGACAGGTCTTCTACGGCACCACGGTGGCGGGACTGGCCGCATTCGGCTCCTACGACCTGTGGGGTTGGGCCAAGGACCTTCAGTTCTACATCAAGCCCAGCACGCTGCTGCTGACCGAGGGCGGCGGCGCGGTCATCACCTCGCGGAGCAACGTCGCCCAGGTCGTCCACGACTTCACCGTATGGTTCGAGGCAAGGGTGGCGTACTACCAGTCCATCGGCCAGTACCCGATCAACGGCCCCGTCGAGATTCGCTGCTGCGGAATGGACGACCCGTCCGATGTCGTCGTCGACTCCACCGGCGCACCCACGATCTCCGCGATGCGACCCCGACCCGACCACCCCGAGTGGGACACAGCAGTGTGGCTCAACGTGCTCGGAGTGCCGAACACACCCGGCATGTTCGCGTTCTATCGCGAGATGGAGCAGTGGATGCGCGCGCACTACTCCGGAGCATGGGCGACGTTCCGCCCCGAATGGTCCAAGGGCTGGGCTTTCAGCCCCGAACTCCCCTACAAGGACGCCGAGGTCATCGAGTCGATTCTGCCGAACACCTACCGTCAGGGCGTCCCGAACTCCGATAACTGGGACACCGCGAGGGCCACCTACAACACACTCGACCCGCACCGCATCTACAGCAACACCCTCATCGATCAGTTGCTCCCCTGAGCGCTCGACCGGTCTTCATCACACCGCGTTCTTGGTGAACCGCGACGCCGAATGTGGGATGTTTCAGGGGCGGCTGTCGAGGACAGCCGCTCCGAGGACGGCAGCTCCGAGGACGACGCAGGGGAGGGACGGACTCGGTGAGATGGTGGCTCTACCCCGCGCTCGGGGTCGCCGCGGGCGCGGGATACCTGGTCACCGTTCCTGAGACGGTGTCGGAGGCGATCTTCTTCGCAACCGGGATCTCGGCGATTGTCGCCATTGTGGTCGGCATTCACATCAACCAACCGGCCTCTCGCACCGCCTGGATGCTCATCGCAGCCGGGTCTGGCCTGTGGGTGCTCGGTGACGCCGCGTACCTGAGCGAGTTGTTCACCAGCGAGACCGTGTTCGTGATCTCGGTCGCGGACATCATCTACCTCCTCGGGTACCCGCTGCTGGGGGCAGGACTGTATCTACTCGTCCATCAGGGTGGGCGACGTGGAGAACTCGGTCACGTCGCCAACAGCACCATCGTGATGATCGCGTTCGGGCTCCTCATGTGGGTGTTCGTCGTCCAACCGGAGACGGCAGACATGGCGCGAACCGCAGGGTTCGTCGGCGTCGTGTACCCGGCCATGGATGTGTTCCTCCTCGGTTTGCTCGTGCACTTCGTCGGATCCAGCCAATGGCAGTCCGTCTCGTTCCGCCTGCTGAGCGCGGCTGTGGTGGCGACCCTCGTCACCGACATCGCCGTCGATATCGAATCGATCACCGCCGAGGCCAACGGTGCGGGCGCCGTCGGGGTCGGCTTTCTGGCCTTCTACGTTCTCGCCGGAACCGCGGCCCTGCATCCATCCATGCGGACGTTGACCCCTCCGAAGCCCCGCGGGCGCAACTCGAGGCTTACAGCGTCGTTCGGTACCCCCACGGTCCTGCTTCTCACCGCGGCGGTGTTGACGGTCCCCGCGGTGATGGCCGTCCTGCTCGTGCGCGGCGAAGACATCACGCAGTGGGGCTGGGGCGTCGTCCTGTGCACCACGCTGCTGGTGGTGCTCGTCTTCGTTCGCGTCGTCGAACTTCTCGGGCTGCTGCACCGTCAAACCCAGACCTTGCGCAATGTCGCCGAAACCGACCACCTCACGGGCCTGCCGAACCGCCATGGATTGGAAAGATGGCTCTACGAACGCAATGACGAAGGTCAGCCCTTGACAGTTCTCCTCTTCGACGTGGACCGATTCAAAGACATCAACAACACCTTCGGCCACGGCGTCGGCGACGAAGTTCTACGAGAGGTGGGTTCCCGACTCCGCGAAGTAGTGGGTGAGCGTGGCGCGGTCGGCCGTGTCGGGGCGGACGAATTCGCCGTCGCGGTCGGTGCAGACGAAACGGACGCGATGACCCTTGCCCACGACATGCACGCAGCGCTGTTGCGTCCGGTCGACGTACGAGGCGCAACCCTCGTGGTCGAGGGCAGTATCGGCATCGCCTGCTGCTCCGCCTCGGCGCCCGAGACACCCCCCGAGGAGCTGGGCCGACACGCGTACCTCGCCATGAGTTCGGCCAAGGACCGACAACCCCGGATCGCGATGTACGACAGTTCGATGGATCGGGACGAGAGCGGCCCATTGCTCATGCTCGGCGAACTCGCCAACGCCATCGAGCGCGGTGAACTCGAGGTCTACTACCAGGTGCAGGTGGGGCTGGCGTCGATGAGCGTCGTGGGTGTGGAGGCATTGCTGCGCTGGAACCACCCCGAAAAGGGCCTGGTCGAGCCCGATTCGTTCCTGCCGATGGCCGAACGAACCGCGCTGATCCGCCCCCTGCTCGAATACGTCCTGGTCGAGGCATTGACCCAGCGGCAGAAGTGGAGCAGGGACGGCATCGACCTGACGGTGTCGGTGAACATATCGGCACGCAACCTGCTCGACCTCGGAGTGGTTGACCAGGTGCGACGCGCACTGGAGCTGGCCTGCGCTCCACCCGAGGCACTCATCATCGAGATCACCGAGACCGCCTCGGTCACCGATCTGCCCGTCGCCGTCGAATCTCTCGACCGACTGCACCGGCTCGGTGTCGTCCTCGCCATCGACGATTACGGCACCGGATACAGCTCGTTGGCATACATGCAGCGTCTTCCTGTGCAGCAACTGAAGATCGACAGGGCATTCGTGACCGACATGAGAACGGTGGACGCACACAGAATCATCGTGCGATCCACCATCGACCTCGCCCGAACCCTCGGCCTCACCATCACCGCCGAGGGCGTGGAGGACCGCGAAACCCTGCTGGACCTCAAACGACTCTCCTGCCACTGCGCGCAGGGATATCATCTCGGACGTCCGGTACCGGCCCTCGACATCCCCGAATCGGTGGCCGCACTGAACGCCGAACTGAGCAACAACGCCGAGGTCCCATGAGCAACAGCCACACCCGCAGAGACGATCCGCCGATGCCGGTGTACACCGCCATTCGTTCCCGACGCGACGTTCGCGCCGAGTTCAACGGCGAATGCGTCGACGACGCCGTACTACAACGAATTCTCGACGCTGCGCACCACGCGCCCAGCGTGGGAAACACCCAACCCTGGGACTTCGTCGTCGTTCGCCGCGCGGATACGCTCGCACAATTCGCTGAACACGTCGCCGCTGAGCGGGTCGCATTCGCGCAGTCGCTGCCCCCGGATCGCCGCGCCACCTTCGATCCCATCCGGATCGAGGGCATCGAGACCAGCCGCACCGGTGTCGTCGTCACCTACGATCCGGAACGCGGCGGGAAGCACGTGCTCGGGCGGGCGACCGTAGACGACACCGGCGTGTTCTCGGCGGTACTCGCCGTGCAGAACCTCTGGCTCGCAGCGATATCGGAAGGTATCGGCGTCGGCTGGGTCTCGTTCTACCAGGAGAGCTTCCTCACCGATCTGCTCGACATTCCCTCACCGGTCCGGCCCATCGCCTGGCTATGCGTGGGCCCCGTCACCGAGTTCGCACAGGTCCCCGACCTCGAGCGATTCGGGTGGCGCGACCGACGGCCCCTGGCGGACGCTGTGCACTACGAGAAATTCGGCGGGTGCTGAGCTCACCATCCCCAACTACCTGGAATGCCTTTGAAGGGGCCGACGACGTCGCTGGTGATCCAGCCCTCGTAGAAGCCGCCCTCCTGCGGGATGACCCGTTCGCCATCGACCTCGCAGTGCAGGCGGCTCGGGGAGAATGCGAGGTGCCCGGTGATGGGCAGAAAAGCGGCGGTCGGCCTCTCGTAACTCCACGCGGCGCCGGCCAGACTCACGTCGCCGCCGTGCACGTCCCAGTACGTGGCCGCGCCCTTCCACTCGCAATGCGTCGAGCGCGCCGCCGAAGGAAAGAGGACACCCTCAGCGACGTCGTCACGAGGGATGTACCAGGTGGGCGGATGGCTCGTCTCCAGAACGCGCCAGGCTGCACGGGTCTCGGCGATGAGAACACTGTCGACCCTGACCGTGATCAACCGATCGGATTGTTCGAGTCGCGGCGGTCGAGGATAGTCCCACACCGACTCCTGCCCGGGCCCCGGCACCTGCGGCGTTACTTCGCTCATCTTCTCGATAGTGCCAGCGCCGGGCAGCAGCGGCCACATCAGGGAGCTTCGACCGGGAAGAGATCTTCCGCGCGGTCCTCGTCGAGAATCCAGCGATCGACGTCCTCGAGCGGGTCCTCGGGCACCCCTGATTTCAGGTCGACCGCACGCTCGGCCGGAACCAGCGGCGACCCGATCACCGGCAGTGTCGGCTCAGGTAGTGCTTGTTCAGGCAGTGCTCGGTCAGGCAGTGCTTGTTCAGGCAGTGCTCGGTCAGGTAGTGCTTGTTCAGGCAGTGCGGGATCTTGTCCGGCCGATTCGGGTGCTGTGTCCGCCATTCGAACCGTGGGCACTCGGACGAGAATGCCGAGCCCGTGGGTGGCTGCGAGGAGACTGACCGGCGCAACGGTCGCGATCGCGGCCGACAGGGCGGGATGCAACGTTCCCGACTGGGAGATGAATGCATGCAGCGCATTTGCGCCGATACTGACCAGGGCCGCGATGATCAGAACCGCCCAGAAGAACCGGCGACCGCTGTGATGTCGGTCGAGGTGCGCCAGGGCGATCACCGAGATGGTGGCCTGCAGAATGGTGCCGTCGACGATCACCGGCCACAACCAGGACAGAGTGCGTGGCACTCCCGCCATTGTTGCCAGATCCCAGAGCGCCGCGAAACTGAGAACGAACGATGCGATGCCGATCACCGTGGTGATGACGACCGCACTGATGAGCGTCGCGCGCATGACCTTGTTCATGGTTCGACATGGTGCACGATCCCACCGACACGAACGGCGGCTCAGGCCAGGCGAGGTTCGCTTCGGTAGAAGTCGGCGCGGTCGTGCGCGGACATCCCACCCCACACTCCGTACGGCTCGTTGACCGACAGCGCGTGCGATCTGCACTGGGCCAGCACCGGGCAGCGGTTGCAGACGTCCTTGGCCTTCTGCTCCCGCATCGTGCGCGCACGTCCGCGCTCACCCTCGGGATGGAAGAACACGGACGAGTCGAAGCCTCGACACAGCCCGTCGAGTTGCCAATCCCATATGTCCGCGGTCGGAACAGGAAGTTCGACCGGCCTGGACGGTGCGCCTCTCACCATCGACGTCTCCTTACGAGCGCAGACGCATTCGGGTTTGTGACCCGTCTGTCTACACGGATGTTTTCGTGAACCACTTCACTTTGGCGCATTAACCATACTTTTCGCAAACCGTTCATTCATTCGTATGCTTAAAAACCAGCACTGCTGCTTCATAAGGCGCGCATCCGCTCGAGTTCGGCGATGATGCTCGCTGCGACCGTGGCGGGAGGCGGGCCGACATCGACGACGATGGCGTGCTCGTCGGGCTCGATCGACTCGAGTGTGCTCATCTGCGTGTCGAGCAGACTGCTCGGCATGAAGTGGTCCATCCGCACGTTCAATCTGCCGCTGATCCGCTCCTTCGTACCGGCCAGGTGCACGAAGACGACATGCCCCTCGGACCCCTGCACCAGGACGTCGCGATACCGACGCTTGAGCGCCGAACACGTCACAATGCCCGGCTCATGCCTGGCAGTGTGATCCCGAATCCACTCGGCAATCGTTTCGAGCCACGGCCAGCGATCCTCGTCCGTCAGAGGCTGACCGGAGGCCATCTTCTCGACGTTCGAGGGCGGATGCAGGTCGTCGCCCTCCTGCAGGTCCCACTTGAGCGCGCCGGCGAGGATTCCGGCCACGGTGGACTTTCCCGAACCGGATACCCCCATGAGCACGAGAACCGGATGCTGACTTCCGTTGTCGCTCACGTTCATCTCCCGCGCAGCAGCTGCCGTTCGGGGTGCCTCACCTGAGTCGGTCATTGCCATCACGCTCCATGTCTGCGGGGTCACGCCTGGAACGAGTTACCCGCATACGCTTTCGCCAACCACACCTGCGCGGCCGATGTGCGCCAGGCCGACACCTCATCGCGAGGTGACCTCGATCACTCTACTTTATCATCATACAAATAAGAAGTAGATCTTGAATATGTACTACTAATGAGACTGAAGCTCGGGGGGCGAAGCAGCACCCTCCCGTGGGACCATCGAGCAGTGGCGGCCGAAGCAAGCGCAGCATTTCTGCAATTACACGATTCCGTGCTCGATACGTTGGGGCGCGACATCGTGGACGGGACTGTGCCCGCCGGGACGACGATCTCCGCAGACGACGTTGCCGTGCGATTCGCAGTGTCGCGAACCGTCGTCCGCGAGGTCGTTCGCGTACTCGAATCGCTCGGTCTGCTCACGGTCCGCCGGCGCGTAGGCATCACCGTGCTCGACTCGACACACTGGAATTCGCTCGATCCGCTGCTGATCAGGTGGCAGCTCGCCGGCCCCAACCGCGCCATACAATTGGCGTCGCTCAGCGAATTACGTTCTGGCATCGAGCCTTTGGCAGCTCGGTTGGCAGCCGGGCGAGCAACCCCGGAGCACTGCGGACGGTTGACTGCTGCGGTCATCGGTATGTCCGCGACCTCGCGCGCGGCCAACTCCGACGCCTACCTCGCGCACGACTCGGATTTTCATCGCGCCCTGCTCGCAGCGTCGGGCAATCCGCTACTTCGTTCGATGTCGGACATCGTCGTCGAAGTGCTCGCCGGACGCACCCGGCACGCGTTGATGCCACATCGAGCCGACCCCGAAGCGATCCGCCTGCACGGAGTCGTCGCGTCCTCGATTCAGGCCGGAGATGCCGCGGCTGCCGAGCAGGCGATGTTCGAGATCGTCACCGAATCCGCGAAGTCGATGCTCGCTACCGATTGGCCGACAGCACCAGACCCGATGTAGGAACACCGGTTCCCGCCGTCACCAGTACGTTCTGGACGTCCGGCACCGGATTCACCGAGGTTCCCCGAATCTGCCGAACGCCCTCGGCAATCCCGTTCATGCCGTGGATGTACGCCTCCCCCAGCTGGCCACCGTGGGTGTTCAACGGCAGCCTGCCACCGAGCTCGATCGCGCCGTCCGCGACGAAGTCCTTGGCCTCGCCTCGCCCGCAGAAACCCAGTTCCTCGAGCTGCATGAGTACGAACGGGGTGAAATGGTCGTACAGCACCGCCGTCTGCATGTCCTCGGGCCGTAGCCCCGACTGCGCCCACAGCTGATCTGCGACGAGCCCCATCTCCGGCAGTCCCGTCATCGCGTCCCGGTAATAGCTGGTCATGATGTACTGATCCGGTCCGCTCCCCTGCGCTGCTGCGGTGATCACCGCAGCCGGATTGGGTAGACCCTTCGCCCGCTCGGCCGACGTCACCACGATGGCGATGCCGCCGTCGGACTCCTGGCAGCAGTCCAGCAGGTGCAGCGGTTCGGCGATCCACCGCGAGTTCTGATGATCCTCGAGGGTGATGGGTTTGCCGTAGAAGAACGCTGCCGGGTTGTTTGCGGCGTGCTTACGATCAGCGACGGCCACCCGTCCGAAATCCTCACTGGTCGCGCCGTAGACGTGCATGTAGCGACGAGCCACCATTGCCACGAACGACGCGGGGGTGCCCAACCCGTGTGGGTACGACCATCCCGCGTCGATACCCGACGAGGTCGGCGCGGCCGCGAGATGAGATGCCACCTGACCGAACCGCGCTCCCGACCGCTCGTTGAACGCTCGATACGCGACGACGACATCGGCGACGCCCGTCGCCACGGCCATGGCCGCCTGCTGAATCGTCGCGCACGCCGCCCCGCCCCCGTAGTGGATGCGACTGAAGAATTTCAGGTTCGGGATTCCCACCGCCCGCGCGACGGCGGTCTCGGTGTTGGTGTCCATCGTGAACGAGGTCAGTCCGTCCACGTCCGCGGGGGTGAGCCCGGCGTCGGTGAGCGCAGCGGTGACAGCCTCGGCGGCGAGCCTGAGTTCACTCCGTCCGGAGTTCTTGGAGAAATCCGTGGCGCCGATCCCGACGATCGCCGCCTTCCCGGACAGCCCGCTCATGCGAGCCTCACCGTGGCGGTGATGTGGTCACCGAGCGAATCGCGGCCGACGACGTCGACCGTCACCTCGTCCCCGGTCACCGCGGACACGGTGCCGCTCAGGGTCAGCGTGTCGTAGGCGTACCAGGGCACACCGAGTCGCAGTGCGATGGACTTCAGAACGACGCTCGGTCCGGCCCAGTCCGTGACGAATCGCTGCACGAGCCCAGTGTCGGTGAGGATGTTGACGAAGATGTCCTTCGAGCCTCGTTCGACGGCCTTGTCGCGGTCGTGGTGGACGTCTTGAAAGTCTCTGGTAGCCAGGGCCGTCGAGACGACGAAAGTCGGGTCGGCGGTGATCTGCAGCTCGGGCAGAACATCGCCCACGGCCACATCACCCATTGCCAGTTCTGCCGTGCTGCCCTTCATCCGACGGCCTTCCACGCAGGTAGCGTCAGGTCTTCGTCGATCCGCACGAAGTCCACCTCGACCGGTAGCCCGACGGCCACCTCTTCCGGTTCGATCCCTCGAAGTTCACCGAGCATACGGACGCCTTCCTCCAACTCCACGAGTGCGATGACGAACGGCAACGATCGGCCCGGCACCGCCGGCGCGTGGTGGACCACATAGCTGAACACCGTGCCCCTGCCCGACGCGACGACGTAGTCGAGGGGCTTGTCCCTGTCCTGCCAGATTGCAGGGATGGGTGGATGCCGTAGCGAACCGTCCTCGACACGCTGCACGCGCAGCTCGCCCACCTTCGTTCCGTCCCAGAAGAACTCGGTTTCCTGCGAGACCACGGGCCGAATCTGATCCGGGACCTCTGCAGCGACGCTGGGTGCGAACTTGAGCACTCGGAAGAGCATCTCCGCGACAGGTTCCTCGCCGACGTACCAGATGTTCCGCGTGGTGACGAACCATCCGTGGCCGAGCCCGGTCTTCTTCGGGCCGACCACGTTCTCGAGCCGCGCGGTCAACGTCACCTCCTCACCGACTCGCAGATAACGGTGATAGGTCTGCTCGCAGTTGGTCGCAACGATGGAGGTGAAGCCCGCTTCGTCGAGGATCGCCATGATCTGCCCGAGCGGGTCGTCGGCCGCGCGAGTCCGGTGCAGCCCGCCCATCGTCCAGACCTGCGCCATCGCCGGCGGCGCGACGACACCTTCGTGTCCGGCCTCCCGTGCCGCAGCGTCGTCGAAGTAGATCGGATTGGCGTCACCGATGGCCTCGACCCAGTTGTTGATCATCGGCTGGTTGACGGGGTCGCGGCCGGCGCGGCGCGCGCTCTCGCCCTGTGCCGCAATGCGCTCGGCCGCTTCGTTGATGGACTCGCTCATCGAACAACCTCACTCATCGAACAACCTCACTCATCGAACAACCTCGCTCATCGGACAACACGGGGCAGTCCGAGTCCGGAGGTCGCGATCAACTCTCGCATCACCTCGTTCACCCCTCCGCCGAAGGTGATCACCAGATTGCGTTTGACCTGCTTGTCCAGCCACGCCATCAGCGCCGCAGTATCGGGATCGGCGGGATTTCCGTGCCGTCCGATCAACTCCTCGGCGAGGCGGCCCACCCGCTGAATACGTTCGGTGGCAAACACTTTGGTGGCCGATGCGTCGGCAACGTCCACTGCATCCGCGGTACTCGACGCTACCTGCCAGTTGAGCAGCTCGTTGATACGGAACGTCGCGTGTACCTCACCAAGTGTGCGGCGGACATCGGGTTCGTCCAGCAGCCCGTGCGCTCGAGCCCACGTCCGCAACCGGACGAGCAGACCGGCGATTCGGCCCGCCGGCCCGAGCATGACGCGTTCATGATTGAGCTGCGTCGTGATCAAGCGCCACCCGGCATTCTCTTCCCCTACCAGCATGTCCACGGGAACGCGCACGTCGTTGTAGTACGTCGCGTTGACATGGTGGGCGCCGTCGCACGTGATGATCGGCGTCCACGAGTACCCCGGGTCGGTGGTGTCGACGATCAGCATCGAGATCCCGCGGTGCCGCGAATCCGGCGCACCGGTTCGCACCGCCAACCAGATGTAGTCGGCATCGTGGCCACCGGTGGTGAAGATTTTCTGACCGTTGACGACATACTCGTCGCCGTCCCGGACGGCGGTCGTCTCGAGTGCGGCCAGATCGGTTCCGGCTTCCGGTTCGGTGTAGCCGATGGCGAAGTGCACATCCCCGGCCAGGATCGCAGACAGGAATTTCGCCTTCTGCGTATCGTTTCCGTATTTCTGCAGCGTGGGCCCGACGGTTTGCAGCGTGACCGCCGGTAGCGGAATGTCGGCTCGGGCAGCCTCGTTGACGAAGATCGACTGCTCGACGTCACCGAATCCGTGACCACCGAACTCCTCCGGCCAGCCGACACCGAGCCAGCCGTCGCTACCCATCTTCTTGATGATCTTGCGGTAGGTCTCGCCGTGCCGCTCGGTCATCATGACCTCTGCGTCGTGATCGCTGACGAGATCCGAGAAGTAGTCCCGCAATTGTTTCTGCAGTGTCAGCTGCGCCTCGGTCAGTTCGACGAACATGCTGCCCCCAAGATCTCGAGTCGGTGCGCGGCTCCGCCGAGCAGTCGTGCCAGATCCTTTGCGGCGGAGTAGTAACGGTGCATCGGATAGGTGACATCGACACCGATGCCGCCGTGCAGGTGGTGGCACATCTGCATCGCGGCCGGAAGCTCGGCGGCGATCCAGTACGCCAGTACATCGCCGTCGCCACCACCTCCGTCGTTCTCGAGCGATGCCTGCCAGACCGCGGACACCGCCGCCACATGCAGGGTTCGCGCGGTGACGTAGACGTCGGCGATCTCGCCCGCCACCGCCTGGAACGTTGCGAGCGGTTTACCGAATTGGTGACGGTTGGCCAGGTGGGTTGCCGTCAGTTCCGCGGCCCCGGCGGCGAGGCCGTCGGCAACGGCACCGATGGCTGCGACCGCGAGACGATACAGTCGCGCTGTGTCGAGGGAGACGAATTCGCCGGGCGCGTCGTCCATTTCGACGACATATTCGGGTTCCCCCGTCGACGACGGTGTCCGCGTGCAGGTGACGCCGTCCGCTCTTGGATCGACGAGGACGATTCCCTCCGAGGTCGGCACCAGGATGCGGTGTGCCTGCTCGGCGTAGGCCACGGCGATCTTGGTTCCGGTCACCCGCATCCGGTCTCCGTCGGGAACCGCCTTGGTGGCGGGGTCGAGCGGAAACGGTGAGCGCGGTTCAGCGAGGGCCGCAGTGAGGATCGCGCCGGGCTGCGCGATGCGCGCGATCACCTCGGGCCCGGCGAGCGCGGTCAGCGGCACGATGCCGAAGCCGATGGTGGCCAGTGCCGGGCCGACCGCGGCGTGCTTCGCCAATTCCGTCAGTACGACGGCTGCTTCGGGGAGACCGAGTCCATCACCTCCGGCAGCTTCTGGCAGCAGCATCGTCGACAGGCCCGCGCCCGAAAGCGCTGCCCACAGATCCGCGGGCTCGCGCGCGATGAGGCCGTCGACCATCTCGGCCACGATTGTCTGCGTCGAGTCTCGGGTGAAGTCCACGCTCAAATACCTGCCTGTGCATCGATCGGGAACGAGTAGAACGTGTTCTATTTTTAACACTTGGGAGCGGGATTGGCCAGTGCCGCCCGCGCAACGCCCCTCAGCCCGCCCTGGGCAGTCCGAGGATTCTCTCCGCGGCGACGGTCAGAAGAATTTGCGTGGTTCCACCGGCAATGGACAGACATCTCGTCAGGAGCATCTCCTTCGCGATGGGACTCCAGGCGGCACCTCGACTGCCGGTGGCTTCGAGTGCGAACTCCGCCAGGTCCTGTCGATGACGCACTCCCACCAATTTGCGAACACTCGATTCTGCGCCGGGATCCTGCCCGCCGAGCCTTCGGAGAGTCGCACGCAGATCCAAGACCGACAGGACGAGTCCGTCGGCGATGAGGCCGCCGAGACGCTCGGTCACCGCCGCGTTGTCGCTGGTGGCCGTCACCACCTCCTCGAGGGCGGCGCCCAGGGCTCCGCCGCTGCTCATGGCGACACGCTCGTTGGCGAGGGTGGTGCGGACGAGCTTCCACCCACCGTCGACGTCACCGACCAGGCATTCGTCGGGAACGAACACGTCGTCGAGGAACACCTCGTTGAAGACTGCGTCCCCGGTCATTTCGCGGAGCGGTTCGACACGAATGCCCGCCGATTTCATATCGAGCAGGAAGTAGCTGATGCCCTTGTGTTCGGCGGCGTCTCGGTTGGTGCGGGCCAGGCAGATGGCCCAGTCTGCCTCGCGGGCGAGGGAGGTCCAGATCTTGTGCCCCCGCAACGTCCACCCACTGTCCGTTCGGGTCGCGGACGTGCGCAGCGAGGCCAGGTCCGAGCCCGCCTCGGGTTCACTGAACAGCTGGCACCAGTTGATCTCACCACGCAAGGTCGGGCCCGTGAACCGTTCGATCTGACGGGCGGTGCCGTGCTCGAGAATCGTCGGCACGGCCCACCCGCCGATGACGAGATCGGGCGGCTGGAGTCCGGCACGCTGTAATTCCTGCGAGTACAGAAGCTGCAGGGCGGCTCCGGCGTCGCGGCCGTGCGGTGACGGCCAGTGCGGCGCCGCCAAACCCGAATCAGCGAGTGCAGTCCGCGAGTCCTCCGCGTCGGCGATCACTGCGATCTCCGCTCGGATCTCCGCGCGGCGGTTTTCGGCGTCGCCGAGGTCGACGGTCAAGGTCCGACGGACCCCCGCTCGGGTCAACTCGGCGACGCGCCCACGCCAGCGGGAAGATCCCCCGAGCAACTGACGCAAAGCCAATGCGCGGCGGAGGTAGAGGTGGGCGTCGTGCTCCCAGGTGAAACCGATGCCGCCGAGAACCTGAATGCAGTCTTTCGCTGTGTCCACGGCACCGTCGAGTGCGATGGTCGCAGCAACGGCAGCCGAGAGAGGCAACTCGTCGGGAGCGGAGTCCATTGCCACAGCCGCATCCCATGCCGCTGCGCGGATCTTCTCGACGCGGCACAGCATCTCCGCGCACAGGTGTTTGACGGCCTGGAAGCTCCCGATGGGGGCACCGAACTGCTCGCGCGTCTTGGCATGAGCGACGGCTGTCTCGAGGCACCATCCGGCGATCCCGGCCGCATCGGCCGCGGCCAACGTGGCGGCGATGTCGTGCACGTTTTCGGTCGACACACCCTCGATAGCGCTGTGTCGCGGTATGCGGACGGCCTCGAACACGATCCGAGCGATCGGAAGACTGCCGTCGATGCCGACGATCGGTTCGATTTTCGTGCCTGGGGTATCCGCAGGGATGACGAACCAGTCGTTGCCGATCGGCGCGAGCACCGCCACCCCGTCGGCGCCGCCGGTGACCACGTCGAGAACACCGTCGACGATCATCGTGTCGCCATCGAGCACGGCGACGAGCGAGGTATCGGACAGAGCCACTGCGCAGGGGGTCCGTCCGGAACACAGGTCCTCCGCCGAGCGACCGCGTCCGACTCCACGTCCAACCAAGGTCGCTGCCAGCGCGCTGGTCCACACCGGTCCGGCGACCAGCCCCGACCCGGCCGATTCCACCATCACGGCAAGATCGGCGACGGTGCCCCCCACCCCGCCCGCGGACTCCGGGACTGCGACGGAGAAGACCCCCAGATCGGCAAGATCCTGCCAGTGTGTGCGCCATCCGGACTCCGGATCTGCGCGTAGAGTACCGATCGGTTCGACCGAGGCGATCCATGACCGGATCGACCTCTGGACGTCGCGTTGGTCCTCGCTCGTGGCTAGTGTCACAGTGATTTCCCCAGCTCTCGTGATGACTTTCCCGTCTAGAACGTGTTCTAATACGCTAGCTGTTCACAAGTCAAGGTGCGAAGGAAAACGTCGATGACCTCATCATCTCGATCGGGCCCTGAGGGCCCGGCCGACAAGAACGGAGCCCCGGCAACGACGCCGCCCCCGACTCCGCTGCGTTCGGTCGGCGTGCTCACCGACGACGACCTCAGCTCCAACGCGCAGCGCGAACGCCGCAAACGAATCCTCGATTCGACGCTCGCGCTCGCGTCGAAGGGCGGCTACGAGGCCGTGCAGATGCGCGCCGTCGCCGAGCGAGCCGATGTCGCCGTCGGAACGCTGTATCGCTACTTCCCGTCGAAGGTGCACCTGCTGGTGTCGGCGCTCGCCCGCGAGTTCGAGCGGATCGAGTCCCGGCGCAAGATGCCTCCCGGCCAGACCCCCCAGGAGCGGATGCACCTGATCCTGGGACAGATCACACGTGCCATGCAACGTGATCCACTACTCACCGAGGCGATGACCCGCGCGTTCATGTTCGCCGACGCCTCCGCCGCCGCCGAGGTGGACCAGGTCGGCCGGCTGATGGACCGACTGTTCGCCAAAGCGATGAGCGACGGTGAGCCAACAGAATTGCAGCTCAGCATCGCTCGAGTCATCAGCGATGTGTGGTTGTCGAATCTGGTGGCCTGGCTGACGCGTCGGTCCTCGGCCACCGATGTGGCCGCGCGACTCGAACTGACAGTCGATCTTCTGCTGGGCGGAGACAAGCCGCTCGACTGACACCTCGGCGTCCGATTGAGCCAAGGACGGTCGGATCGCCTAGATTCGTAGCGTGACTGCACAGGATTTGCCGCTTGAACTTCGCCGCGCCCTCATCGGTGTGGCCCGGACGCCTCGATTGCTCGTCACCTCGGACTACGACGGCACGATGGCTCCACTCGTGTCCGATCCGCTGAAGGCGTTTCCCCATCCCGAATCGGTGCACGCCATGCGTGGCCTCGCCAACCTCGCCAGTACCACCGCCGCAGTCATTTCCGGACGCGCCCTCCGCGACCTGGCGACGCTCTCGCGCCTGCCCGCCGAAGTGCAGCTCGTCGGCAGCCACGGCAGCGAGTTCGACATCGGCTTCATCCACGCCATCGACGCCGACGCCAAGAGGCTGTTGCACGACATCTCGGAAGAGATGTCGACCGTGGCGGCCGATCTCGACGGCGTGACGGTCGAGGTCAAGCCGGCCAGCGCTGCCCTGCACGTCCGCAACGCATCACCCGAGGACGCACAGCGCGTACTCGACGCGATCCGCGCAGGCATCGCCCAACGTGACGGCGTCGAGGTCACCGAGGGCAAGTCCGTCATCGAGCTCGCCGTCATCGTCACCGACAAGGGCGTGGCCCTCGACATCCTGCGACACCAGGAAAGCGCGACCGCCGCGGTCTTCTTCGGCGACGACGTCACCGACGAGAAGGCCTTCGCGCGGCTGCACGGCCCCGACATCGGGGTCAAGGTCGGCACCGGCGACAGCGCCGCAGGCTTCCGACTCGAGACCACCGAGCAGGTATCGCTGGCACTGGCGTTCCTCCTCCAAGAGCGACGCCAGTGGCTGTCCGGCGCCGACGCTCCACCCATCGAACGGCTGACGATGCTCGCCAGCCCGAACTCGGTCGCCCTGGTCACCCCGGACGCGAACATGACGTGGCTGTGCCACCCCGAGCCCGACTCGGCCGCGATCTTCGCCCACCTCCTGGGCGGCGACCAGGCCGGACATTTCAGCGTCGGACCGACCCGCGCTGCGCTGCCGCTGAGCCAGCGGTACGTCGACGGCACCATGACCGTGCAGACCAAGTGGTCGAGCCTGCAGGTGACGGACTACCTGCCCCACGATGTCCCCGGCGGCCAGACATCGCTGACACGCGTCATCAGCGGTACCGCGACTGCCGTCGTGTCCTTCGCGCCCCGTCCGGAGTTCGGCAACATTCGTGTCCGACTCGAACCGGAGGCCGACGGCATCCGTATCTACGGCACGGCCGACCCCATGGTCCTGCGCAGCCCCGGAGTGCAGTGGAACATCGTCTCCGACGGGATCCAGGAAACCGCTCACGCCGAGGTGGATCCATCGCAGGGACCGGTGATACTCGAATTACGACTCGGCGCAGACGATTTGGGCCCATCCGCAGTTCCCGAACCGGAGCGACGCGCCGAGTCCGAAAGCTACTGGAAAGACTGGGCCGACCGACTCACGCTGCCGCCGCTCAAGCCCGATCTGATGAAGCGATCGGCGCTGACACTCCGAGGTCTCGTCCATGCCGATTCCGGCTCGATCATGGCGGCAGCCACCACATCGCTGCCGGAGGAGATCGGCGGCGTCCGAAACTGGGACTACCGCTACTGCTGGCTGCGTGACGCCGCCCTCACCGCCTCCGCCCTGGTGAACGTCGGATCCACCGTCGAGGCCGAGAACTACCTGTCCTGGGTTCACGGTGTGCTGGAATCCGTTTCGGGCCCCGAACGACTGCATCCGCTCTACACTCTCTGGGGTCTCGGCCTTCCACCGGAAGCTGTCATCGACGAACTACCCGGTTACGCCGGATCGCGGCCCGTCCGCGTCGGCAACGCTGCCAACCAGCAGGTGCAGCTGGATGTGTTCGGCCCCATCGTCGACCTCATCTCCTCCCTCGCCCACAACCGACGTGCGCGCGGGCGGCGCGGCAAAGAAGCACTGTCCGACGATGATTGGTCACTCGTGCGCGCGATGGTCGAGGCCGTCGAGCGTCGGTGGTCCGAACCCGATCACGGCATCTGGGAAATCCGCGGCAACCCCCGCCACCACGTGTACTCCAAGGTGATGGGCTGGATGACCATCGACCGCGCCCTCACTCTGGCGCGCAAGTTCGACCGAGAGACCGAACCCTCTTGGGAGACACTGCGTTCGACGATCCGTGCCGAGGTGCTCGAGCAGGGCTGGAACGACGAGGTGCAGTCCTACACCGCCGCCTACGACGGAACCGATCTCGACGCCGCAACCCTGCACATCGGACTCTCCGGACTCATCGACCCGTCCGATCCGCGTTTCGCCGCGACCGTGACGGCCACCGAGCGCGAACTGCGCAGCGGGATGACGGTGTACCGGTACCACCACGACGACGGCCTCCCCGGCGGCGAAGGCGGATTCCACCTGTGTGCCGCATGGCTCGTCGAGGCGTACCTACTGATCGGCCAGCGCTCCGAGGCCGAGGCACTGTTCGCGCAACTGGTGGCCGTAGCAGGGCCGACCGGTCTGCTCAGCGAGGAATACGATCCAGTCGCCGAGCGATCTCTCGGCAACCACCCGCAGGCCTACAGCCACCTCGGACTGCTGCGATGTGCAGCGTTGCTGAGCTCCTGAGGTTTCTCCCCTCCTCCCTCCTCCTCCTTTCGGCATGAATGGGCCATTGCAACGGCTAGACAGTTGCAATGGCCCATTCATGCTGAAAGAGGCGGCGGCCCCGCAGTGCGTCCCTTGACAAGTTCGGTGGGCAGGAATTCGGCCGCGACCACGCCGGATCGTGCGGTGGAGACCAATAGCGCACCAGCTCGGCGGCCTTTTTCCTCGGCGTCCTGGCGGACGGTGGTGACGTTCTCGCGGATGGCGTCCTCGACGCCGTCGAATCCGGTGACGGTGAGCTGACCGGGTACGTCGATTCCAGTCACCTTGGCGAAGTTGAGCGCACCGAGCGCCAGGACATCGGTGGTGCACAGCAAAGCCGTCGTATCGCGGTTGGCCTGCAATGCCTGAGCGGCCGCCGAGTGACCCGACCTCGTCGTGTGCTCGAAACGTTCGACGACGGTGAGTGTGTTCGGATCCAGCCCGGCCTCGGCCATCGAATCCTTCACTCCCGCAATTCGTTCGCGCTGTACGTGGAAGTGACTGTCTCGAAGCCGATCGGGGGGTACGACGCCATCGCGGCGGTCGCGTCCCAGGCGCATGCAGAGCACGGCGATGTGTTCGTGTCCGAGTGCAATGACCTGGTCTGCGAGGACTTTCATGGCAGCGCGGTCATCGATTGCGACGAGTGCGGCCTCGGGCACCCCGCGTGGCTGATCGCAGATGACGATCGGCAGGTGCCGCTCGCGTACTGCCAGGAGATAAGGGTCGTCGTCGGCGACGGAGTAGACGACGAAGGCATCGACGCCGGCCTGCTGAACGACGGCGGCCGCTGCGGTGTCGTCACGATCGGGGCCTGCCGGGATGAGCAACAGACCCTGCCCCGCTGCCTCGCACGATTCGGCCAGTCCGGCGAGAAACGCCATTGCGGCGGGGTCGCGGAACGAGTAGCTCAGCGCCTCGGTGAGCACCAGACCCACTGCGCCGGCCTTGCGGGTGCGCAGTGACCGCGCCACGGGGTCCGGCCCTGCATAACCGCGACGCTTCGCCGCCATGAGCACGCGCTCGCGCAATTCGGGTGAGAGTTGGTCCGGACGGTTGTACGCGTTCGACACCGTGGTGCGCGAGACTTTCAGCTCGGCGGCGATGGACGCCAACGTTGCCGGGCGTCGCGGTTCCCTCGACCTGGACATACCCGGACGTTAGTCGCAAACGAGGCCACACCGGAAATCGACGGATCGTGCCAGATTCGAGGGGAAGGGCATTGGCGCTACAATGAAACGGTAACCGTTACCAATTGCATCTATTCGTACATCCTCAGGAGAGTCCCGTGCGTCAGCCACGCCTTCCGTTTCCTCGCACAGCCACCGCACTCGTAGGCCTGTCCTGCGCGGCGGCTCTCACGCTCAGCGCCTGCAGCTCGGACTCCGAGACGACACCCGACGCATCGGGCCCCGCGGCGGCAGTCGACGGCCCGATCACCATCGTCGCCTCCACGAACGTCTGGGCCAGCGTCGCCGAGGCAGTGGCAGGCGATATGGCCACCGTCGAGTCGATCATCGACGACCCGTCCGGCGATCCGCACTCGTACGAGGCATCCCCGGGTGACGCCGCTATGGTCGCCGAGGCCTCGCTCGTGGTCTACAACGGCGGCGGCTACGACGAGTTCATCGAAAACATCCTCGAAGCCGAGGGCCAGAACGTACCGACGGTCAACGCGTTCGACCTCGCCGGAGCAGGCCACAGCGAAGAAGGCCACAGCGACGAAGAAGCACACGAGGAAGAAACTCACGAAGAAGACGACCACAGTCACGGCGAGGTGAACGAGCACGTCTGGTACGACGCCGAGGTTGCCGCTGCGACCGCGGAATCCATCGCCGAGACACTCGGTCAGCTCGATCCCGACAACGCCGAGCAGTACACCGCCAATGCCGAAACCTTCCACGATCAGGTCCACTCCATCACCGATGTAACCGCTGCGATCGCAGCCGAGCACCCGGCGGCACCTGTCGCTCAGACCGAGCCGATCGCGCACTACCTGCTGGTGGAATCCGGTCTCGAGGACCTCACCCCGGAGGACTTCAAAAACGCTATCGAGGAGGGCAACGATCCGTCCCCCGCCTCGATCGCCGCCACTCGCGACCTGTTCACGTCCAACTCGGTGCAGGTTCTCGTCTACAACGTTCAGACGCAGGATGCCGTCACTCAGGACATCCGCCAGACCGCCGAGGCCGCTGATGTACCCGTCGTCGAGGTCACCGAGACCCTGCCCGAGGGCATGACCTACATCGAGTGGCAGACCCAGGCAGCGGAGGATCTGCAAGCCGCCCTGAGTGCATCCTGACTCGCGCGCAGCTGCAGCTCCCTGGAAAACTGGGGACATGCCTGCTGTAGAACTGCGCGACGCCAGCTTGGCGTTCGGTGAGCGCACGCTGTGGCAGCACCTCGATCTCAGCGTGCAGCGCGGTGAGTTCGTGGCAATCCTCGGCCCCAACGGCTCGGGCAAGACGTCATTGCTCAAGGTCTTGCTCGGCCAGAACCACCTGACGTCCGGGACCGCCACGATCGGCGGCGAGCCCGTCCGTCACGGCCAGGCCGGCGTCGGCTACGTCCCGCAACAACGCAGCATCGACGACGGTCTTCCCTTACGCGGGCGCGATCTGGTTGGCCTCGGCTGGGACGGCCATGTCTGGGGCATGGGGATTCGAGGGATGCGGGAGCGCAAACGCATCGTCGAAGACGCGCTCGATCAGGTCGGTGCCCAGAGTTTCGCCGGAGCACCTGTCGGCTCGTTGTCCGGTGGCGAGCAGCAGCGCCTGAGAATCGCGCAGGCACTCGTCGGGGATCCGACGGTGCTGCTGTGTGACGAGCCGTTGCTGAGCCTCGACCTGGCCAATCAGCGGCTCGTCTCCGAGCTGATCGACCGGCGCCGGCGAGAGCACGACACCGCTGTCCTGTTCGTCACCCACGAGATCAATCCGATTCTGCCCCTCGTCGACCGCGTCGTGTACATCGTCGACGGGAGATTTCGCATCGGAACACCGGCGACGGTGATGACAACCGAGGTGCTCTCGGAGCTGTACGGCACCGAGGTGGAGGTGTTGAAGGTTCGTGGCCGGTTGATCGTCGTCGGCACCGGAGATTCCATCGATGCGCTGGGGTCCGCGGGCGCGCACCACCCACCCACGCCGGAACAGACAGGAACCACCCCGGCATGAACGACAAAGTCAGCGACGCACTGTCGAAGATGTTCGATTTCAGTACCACCGCGAACCTGCTCAACTACGACTTCGTGCAGCAAGCACTGATCGCGGCCGCGATTCTCGGTCTGCTCGCGGGTGCGCTCGGGCCGTTGATCGTCAGCCGGCAGTGGGCCTTCGCCGTTCACGGTTCGAGTGAGCTGTCGCTGACGGGCGCCTCCGCCGCGCTACTCGTCGGTATCACCGTCGGCCTCGGCGCCATCGTGGGTTCGGTGGTGGCCGCGGTGATGTTCGCGCTGCTCGGGTCCAAGGCCCGGGACCGGGATTCCGTCATCGGCGTCATCATGTCGTTCGGGCTCGGACTGTCGGTGCTGTTCATCTGGCTCTACCCGGGCCGCACCGGAACCAGCTTCTCGCTGCTGATCGGGCAGATCGTGGGCGTGGGCCAGAGCGGAATCCAACTACTGCTCGTCTGTGCCGTCGTGGTGCTGATCGTGCTCGCCGTCGTCTACCGCCCGCTGCTGTTCGCGAGCACCGATCCGGAGGTCGCGCTCGCCAGGGGCATCCCCGTTCGCGGGCTGTCCGTGGTGTTCGCCGTGCTCGTCGGCGTCGCCTGCGCCCTCGGCGTCCAGATCGTCGGCGCTCTGCTGGTGCTGTCCCTGCTCGTCACTCCTGCGGCTGCAGCGGCCCGCGTCACCGCGAGCCCGCTCAAGGCGACGGTGCTGTCCATTCTCTTCGCCGAGACCGCAGCCGTCGGCGGCATTCTGCTCTCGCTCGCCCCCGGCCTCCCGGTCTCGACGTTCGTCACCACCATCTCGTTCGTCATCTATCTGGTGTGCCGCGGCGTGGGCTCGCGACGCAAAGCCAACTCTGGACGGGTGCTGGCGGGATAATCGATCGATGACGTCCATCGATTTGAACTCCGACCTCGGCGAGGGCTTCGGAACGTGGACGCTGGGCGACGACACAGCCATGCTGTCCATCGTCACCAGCGCCAACATCGCATGCGGGTTTCACGCCGGTGACCCGCGCACGATCCTCGATACCTGCCGCGGCGCCGCCGAGAACTTCGTCCGGATAGGCGCGCAGGTCGGCTACCGCGATCTCGCCGGCTTCGGACGTCGCTTCATCGACATCGAGGCCGCCGATCTCACTGCCGACGTGCTGTATCAATTGGGCGCGCTCGACGGTCTCGCTCAGGCCTCGGGCTCGGCCATCGCCTATGTCAAACCGCACGGCGCTCTGTACAACGCGTTGGTGGCGCACGGTGATCAGGCGCGCGCTGTGGTCGATGCCGTGCGTTCCTACGACCCGACGCTCCCCGTCCTCGGTCTGCCAGGATCGGTGTTTCTGCGGGAAGCTCAGGACGCGGGGCTACGCGCGGTCACCGAGGCGTTCGCCGATCGCGCGTACACGCCCACCGGCGAGCTGGTCTCGCGCCGGGTCGGCGGTGCCGTGCTGACCGATCCCTCGGTCGTCGCGGAGCGCGTGCTGAGACTGGTCCGAGACGGCACCGTCGAGGCGATCGACGGATCAACGATACGGATCGACGCCGAGTCGGTGTGCGTGCACGGCGACTCCCCGGGTGCCGTGGACATGGCACATACGGTTCGCAAGATACTGTTCGACAACGATATCGACATCGCTTCGTTCATCCGATGATTCTGCGTTCCTGCGGCGACCGAGCCATTCTCGTCGAGTACTTCGATCTCGCCGAAACGATGGCATTCTTCGCCTCGCTGCGTGTCAGCGCACCCGAGGACGTCGAGGAACTCGTTCCAGCGGCTCGCACGATACTGGTGCGACACAATGGGAACAGCGATTCTGTGGCCGCCTGGATCCGCGCCACGGAGCCCGCCGACCGCGCCGCCGCGCCGGCTACCGAGCCGGGGGTGATAGCGGTCCACTACGACGGCGCCGATCTCGCCGACGTCGCCGAGGCCACCGGTCTCACCACGCGCGAGGTGATCCTCGCCCACACCGAACAAGTGTGGACCGTCGCCTTCGCCGGTTTCGCTCCGGGCTTCGGCTATCTCGTCGGTACCGACGATCGGCTGCATGTACCCCGCCGGGCAACACCGCGTACGACGGTTCCCGCCGGTTCCGTGGGGCTCGCAGGTGAATTCTCCGGCGTCTATCCGCGTAGCTCGCCCGGAGGATGGCAGTTGATCGGTCACACCGAAACGGTGCTGTGGGACATCGAACGCACACCGCCGGCACTACTGCAGCCGGGAACAACGTTTCGATTCGAGCAGGTATGAGGAAGCTGTCGATTCTGCAGACGGGGCCGCTGTGCACGGTTCAAGATCGCGGACGGTCAGGGCACGCCCCGATCGGCGTGGGCCGCTCCGGGGCTGCTGACATCCTCGCTCACGATGCGGCGAATCGCCTGGTAGGCAACAGCTCACAGGCTGCCACGCTGGAGGTGACATTCGGCGGCTTGGCGCTGAGAGCCGAGTTCGATACCGTCGTCGCCGTCACCGGCGCGTCCACCGAATGCACCGTCGACGGAGCGAGGCAAGGGCTGTATTCGATGATCACGCTGCCCGCCGGATCGATCTTGACACTCGCGGCACCGACATCGGGCCTACGCAACTACGTCGCTGTGCGCGGGGGTATCGATGCGCCGACTGTATTGGGAAGTCGATCGACGGACACGTTGTCCGGCATCGGCCCCGAGGTGATGCGACCCGGCACGGAACTTCTCGTCGGGGCCGAACACGCGGATTGGCCCGCCGCAGACTTCATTCCACCACCCATACCGACACCGACATTGCGATTGCGCATCCACTACGGGCCGCGCGACGATTGGTTCACAGCGCGGGCCAGGTCCACGTTGGTCCAGCAGAACTGGACGGTGTCTCAGGATTCCGATCGCGTCGGCATCCGACTGGACGGCGCCGAGCCCTTGCCCCGCGCAGTCGCCGGCGAACTCCCGAGTGAGGGGATGGTGCCGGGCGGCCTGCAAGTGCCACCGGAGGGCAAGCCGGTGCTCTTCCTGGCAGATCATCCCGTGACGGGCGGCTACCCGGTCATTGCCGTTGTCGCCTCGGGCAGTATTCCGCAGGCCGCGCAGCTGCGCCCCGGCGACACGGTGCAATTCTGGGTCGGTTGATCCACAGCCACGAGCCCTCGGGTCCTAGCGACGCTGGCGGGCGATATCGGCAACGACGACGCCCGCAGCCACGGACGCATTGAGCGATTCGACGGGGCCGGCCATGGGAATGGACAGAATCATGTCGCACGTCTCGCGGACCAACCGAGACAGGCCCTTGCCCTCGGAACCGACGACGATCGCCACGGGTCCGCTGCCGTCGAACTCGTCCAGGGTGGTGTCGCCGCCCGCATCCAGACCGATGATGGTGATGCCCTTGGTCTGCCAATCCTTCAGTGTGCGAGTGAGATTGGTGGCACGCGCGACTGGTAGGCGGGCGGCGGCCCCGGCGCTGGTGCGCCAGGCAACGGCGGAGACGCTCGCGCTGCGACGCTGCGGTATCACCACACCGTGCCCACCGAAGGCAGCGACGGATCTGATGACCGCACCGAGGTTGCGCGGGTCGGTGATGTTGTCCAGAGCGACGAGCAGCGCCGGCTCCTGATGCGCGCGGGCGGCGGCGATCAGATCATCGGGGTGCGCGTAGCGATAAGGCGGCACCTGAAGCGCCAGCCCCTGATGCAGACCGTTGGCACTGAGCTTGTCCAGATCCGAGCGCGGGACCTCGAGGATCGAGATCCCAGCATCGCCGGCCCGCTGAACACTCTCTTTCAGACGCTCGTCACTGTCGGTACCGACGGCAACCCACAGTGCCGTCGCGGGGACTCCGGCGCGGAGGCACTCCACGACAGGGTTCCGGCCGAGTACCACCTCTGGACCTTCGTCGTTCTTCCGGCTCGCGACGCGGCCACCACCCGGCCTGCCGCGCGTCTGCGCCGACTTCTCTGCCATCTTTGCGCGGCGAGCTGCGGGGTGTTTGGTCCTGGCCTCGGCGGGAGGCGTCGCGCCACGCCCTTCGAGCCCCTTGCGGCGCTTGCCTCCGGAACCGGCGACCTGCCCCTTCTTGCTACCGGTCTTTCGGATTGCGCCGCGCCTACTGGAATTGCCTGCCATCACTGCCCTGCTTCGTCGGTACTGCTGATTGCCCCTACGGACCATTCGGGTCCGCTGGGAGTGTCTGTCACGTCTATTCCGGCCTTGGCGAGGCGATCCCTGATCGCGTCGGCGGTGACCCAATCCTTGTCGATCTTCGCCTGCGCGCGCCGCCCGAGTTCCGCATCGACCAGCACACCGAGCGCGGCCTTCAACGCCCCGCCACCATCGCTGCCGGATTCCCAATGCGGGTCCAGTGGATCCACGCCGAGGATGGACAGCATCGCCCGCACGTTCGACGCATGCTCGACGGCGCCCGAGAAGTCTCCGCTCTCGAGTGCGCTGTTGCCTGCTCGGACGCTCGCGTGCACCTCGGCCAACGCTTTGGGAACCCCGAGATCGTCGTCGAGTGCCGCTGCGAAGTCCTCGGTCCAGGTGCCGAGCGGGACATCACCGGCCCGCTCGACGACGCGTCGCACGAAGCCCTCGATGCCGCGGTAGGTCACCGCTGCGGTCTGCAACGCATGATCGGAGTACTCGAGCATCGATCGATAGTGCGCGCTGCCGAGGTAGTATCGAAGCTCTTGTGGCCGAACGGTTTTGAGGACGTTGGGAACCGAAAGCACGTTGCCGAGCGATTTCGACATCTTCTCGCCGCCCATGGTCACCCAGCCGTTGTGCAACCAGTACCGGCTGAAACCATCGCCCGCGGCCTTGCTCTGCGCGCGTTCGTTCTCGTGGTGCGGGAAAACCAGATCCAGACCACCACAATGGATATCGAACTCCGGACCGAGGAAGGCCTCGGACATAGCGGAGCATTCGAGGTGCCAGCCCGGACGTCCGCGGCCCCACGGCGTCGGCCACGAGGGCTCTCCCTCCTTGGCCGCCTTCCACAGCGTGAAGTCACGCGGATCGCGTTTGCCCACGCCGGCGCTCTCGCCCTGATGAACGTCATCGAGCTTGTGTCCCGACAATGCGCCGTAGCCCGGGAAGCTCAGCACATCGAAGTAGACGTTGCCTTCTTCCGCGTACGCATGCCCGGATGCGATGAGTCGTTCGATCAACTCGATCATCTGGGTGATATGGCCGGTGGCGCGCGGCTCGGCCGAGGGAGGGAGCACACCGAGCTTGTCGTACGCCCACGTGAAAGACCGCTCGAAGGTCGCGGCCCATTCCCACCAGGGCCGGCCGGCGTCGCGCGCCTTGTTCAGGATCTTGTCGTCGATGTCGGTGACGTTGCGGATGAAGGCGACGTCGTAGTCCTGGGCGGTCAACCACCGGCGCAGGACGTCGAATGCCACTCCGCTGCGAACATGGCCGATGTGCGGCTCACCTTGCACCGTTGCCCCGCACAGGTATACCGACGCGTGGCCAGGGACCAGGGGGGTGAATTCCCGCAAGGCCCTTGATTCGGTGTCGTAGAGGTGAAGGGTCACGCCCAGCAATGCTACCGGTGCTTTTACTCCGTCATGACAAGAGCGGTCGCGACCGCCGCGATCCCTTCACCCCGGCCGGTCAACCCGAGTCCGTCGGTGGTGGTGGCGGAGACCGATACGGGCGCCCCCAGCAACGCGGAGAGCGTCTGCTGCGCTTCGGCGCGCCGCGGGCCGATCTTAGGACGATTACCGATGATCTGCACCGCAGCGTTGCCGATCGTCATGCCGCTCTCGGTGAGTAGCCGCCGCACCTCGGTCAGCATCGCGGCGCCGCTCACGCCGTCCCATTCGGGGCGACCGGTACCGAAAACGGAGCCGAGGTCACCGAGCCCGGCCGCGGACAGAAGTGCGTCGCACAGCGCGTGGGCAGCGACGTCGCCGTCCGAATGCCCTTCCAGCCCGTCGGCGTCCTCGAAGAGCAGACCGGCGAGCCAGCACGGCCTGCCGATCTCGATGGGATGGACGTCGGTGCCGATTCCGACTCTCATGGGCTCACCTTCGCCGCATCCACATCCTGCGCAGCAGTCGCATCGGCATGAGGGGCTTCGGCAAGAGCCGCATCGGCAAGGATGGCTTGGGCAAGGAGGAGATCGAAGGGAGTGGTGATCTTGAAGGCGAGCGACTCGCCGACGATGGTGTGTACGAGCTCACCGAGGCGCTCGACGAGTCCGGCGTCGTCGGTGGCGATGTCCGATGTCTCGGTATAGGCGCGGGTCAACAGATCGGCGCGAAAGCCCTGAGGTGTTTGAATCGCGCGCAGTGTGGCGCGGTCGGGCGTGCCGACGACGGCTCCCATGATGTCTACCGACTTGACGGTGTCCGTGACCGGCAGAGCGGGCACAACCGCTCCGCGGCCGGCCCGAACCTCGGCCACTACTCGCGCGATGAGCGACGGGGGCGTGAGTGCGCGCGCCGCGTCGTGCACCAGGACGATCTCCGCGTCCCCCGCTTCGGCGAGTCCGAGACGTACGGATTCGGTGCGCTCGGAGGCGCCGGCGACGACAGTGACAGAACTGCCGAGCAACTCGCGCGTGTGCTGGACCAGCTCCACCGGGACCATCACCACGATCCGATCGACGGCACCTGATGCTCTCAGCCCGTCGACCGAGCGTTGCAGAAGTGTTGATCCACCGAGATCGACGAAAGCCTTCGGCTCACTCTTGAGTAGGCGAAGACCACGACCCGCCGCCGGAACGAGAGCGACGACGGGACCGGTTACCGAGCCTTCCACTTAGGAAGCTGCGGCGAGAACTTCGTCGAGAATGATGTCCGCTTTGGCCTCGTCGGTGCCTTCGGCGAGAGCGAGTTCCCCGACGAGAATCTGACGTGCCTTGGCGAGCATCCGCTTCTCACCAGCCGAGAGACCGCGGTCCTGCTCGCGACGCCAGAGATCGCGCACTACCTCAGCGACTTTGTTGACGTCACCGGAAGCAAGCTTCTCGAGGTTGGCCTTGTACCGGCGCGACCAGTTGGTCGGCTCCTCGGTGTGCGGTGCGCGGAGAACCTGAAAGACCTTGTCGAGGCCTTCCTGGCCGACTACGTCGCGAACGCCGACGTACTCTGCATTGTCTGCAGGAACTCGAACGGTGAGATCGCCCTGTGCGACCTTGAGAACTAGATACTCTCTCGGTTCACCCTTGATGGTGCGGGTTTCTATCGCTTCGATCAGCGCCGCTCCGTGATGGGGGTAAACGACGGTGTCTCCGACCTTGAAAATCATGTGTCCCGTGCCCCTTTCGATTTTTCCACTTTACCACGCGTCCAGATCAACGGTGCAGGTCAGGGGCACAGCGCCGCCTTCGCTGGGGTTGACACGGGACTGCGAACGTGTATCCACAACCCCTCCGGAGGCCGTGTCGGCCTCGCTTCGGCACGTGAGGAGCGCAACACGAAACGCCGGTCAACACGCCGATCACGCGGCGATCCGGGGTGCTATTCACGCCCCAGCGGGCCCCCTCTTTGCGCCCCAGCGGACGACAGTCACGCACTGACTACTACTCTGCCTAGTGGACCCGACGGATCGGCTCGCGAAGCACCCGCATCGCACGCCCAACCACCTATCGACTGCACAACACACGGCTTTCACAACCCACGGCTTTTCACAACCCACGGCTTTTCACAACACTGGCCACGACCGGAGGACGACCCGTGACTGCGTTCATCGCTGCGACTGCGAACCGTAAGACCCGCCGACTGGCACCCGCGCTCGCCCTTGCGGCCGGTGCCACGCTGATCCTGACCGCCTGCGGCGCCGGCCAGATCTCGCAGACCTCGGACCAGGTTGCCGCGGTCAACGGGAATTCCGTCGACCTCGGCGACATCTCGTTGCGCAACGTGCACGTGGTGTTCCCTCAGTCCGAGGAGTACTCCATCGAGGCCGGCGGCACGGTGGAGCTCGGCTTCATCGCGATCAACAACAGCTCGACCACCTCGGACACCCTCACCGGCATCTCTACGGACGCAGCGTCGTCCGTCACGGTCGGCGAGGAGTCCGGCGGTACCGAGATCGAGCCGCTGACCGGGCTCGGCGCGGGTATGCCGGTGGACAACGCCGTGTCCGATCCGGGCATCCCGCTGCAGTTCATCACCGTCGAACTCGAGGGCATCGACGAGGATGTCCGCCCCGGCCTGACCGTCCCGGTCACGTTCACCTTCGAGGAAGCGGGCGAGGTAGAACTGCTCGTTCCCGTCGATGCCGGCACTGCACTCGAACGCAACGTCTCCGAGCAGTCACCAGTGGAGGGCGAACTCCACAGTGAGGCCGAGGACGTCGATCAGCAGATCGTCGAAACCCAGGTCGAAGAGGGCGCGGACGGCAACAACTGAGGACGGTGTCGGTACCTCCCTCTAGTCTTCTCGCGTGGCCAAACCGAAGACGAATTACCGCTGTTCGGCCTGTCGGCATGTCGTCGGCAAATGGGTAGGGCGCTGCCCGGAGTGCAATAGCTGGGGCTCGATGGACGAGGCGACGATCCTCGCTCCGGTGGCCAATCGAGCGGGCGCATCGGCGCTCGGCGCGGGTAATACTCGCTCGGCTACCACCGCGATGGTTCCCACCTCCCCCGCCGCCGCGATCACCCAGGTCAGCAGCACCACCTCGAAGGCGAACTCCACCGGAATCTCGGAGTTCGATCGGGTGCTCGGCGGTGGCCTCGTCCCCGGCTCGGTCGTTCTGCTCGCAGGTGAACCCGGGGTGGGCAAATCCACGTTGCTGCTCGAGGTGGTCCACCGGTGGGCTCGCACCGGCGAGGACCGCCGCGCCCTGTACGTCACGGGCGAGGAGTCCGCCGGCCAGGTTCGGTTACGCGCCGATCGGACCGGCGCCGTTCACGAACGCGTGTTTCTCGCCGCGGAATCCGATCTCGCCACCGTGTTCGGTCACGTGGAACAGGTCGAACCGAGCCTTCTCATCGTCGACTCCGTGCAGACCATGCTCGCTGCCGATGTCGATGGGGTCATCGGCGGTGTGACACAGGTACGCGCCATCACCAGTGCGCTGACTTCCCTCGCCAAGACCACCGGCGTCGCGGTTCTGTTGATCGGCCACGTCACCAAGGACGGTGCCGTCGCCGGGCCTCGTTCGCTCGAACACCTTGTCGACGTGGTGCTGCACTTCGAGGGCGACAAGCACACCACGCTGCGCATGATCCGTGGCGTCAAGAACCGTTTCGGGGCAGCCGACGAGGTTGGATGTTTCGAACTCCGTGACACCGGCATCGAAGGCATCTCCGATCCGTCCGGGCTCTTTCTGCACCATCGCACCGAAGCAGTACCCGGCACTGCCGTCACCGTCACCATGGACGGAAAACGTCCCCTGCTCGCAGAGCTACAGGCACTCGTCGTCGACACGCAGATGCCGTCCCCGCGCCGCGCCGTGAGCGGACTCGATTCCGCTCGCGTGGCGATGATTCTCGCCGTCTTGGAACGTCGGTGTGGTCTCAAGGTCGCCCGCAGCGAGGTGTACGCGGCAACTGTCGGTGGCATGAAGACCAGTGAGCCGGCGGCCGACCTGGCACTTGCAGCCGCGATCACCTCGGCGGTGACGGATGTCCCGCTCCCACCGGGGGTGATCATTCTCGGTGAGGTCGGCCTCGCCGGTGAAGTGCGACGTGTCTCCGGGCTGGGTCGCCGCCTGGCCGAGGCAGCCCGCCTCGGCTTCACGCACGCCATCACTCCAGAACACGACGACGCCGTGCCCGCCGGCATGACGAACAAAACGGTCACCAACCTCGGAGACGCTCTCCAGTCGGTCCGTGTGCGCGCTCGATGACACCCCTCCAGTAGCCTTCTAGCTGCGAGGATTGCCAGCTGCGAGATTCGACTCGGCACAGCATGCGCGGCTGAGGCCGAACAAGGAGATGGAATATGGACGGCTCGGGACGCGGTGAGGCCACTTCCCCTGCGCTCAGAGAGACCATCGCCCGGCTCGCGCCCGGAACAACGCTGCGCGACGGGCTCGAACGGATTCTTCGTGGACGCACCGGCGGGCTCATCGTGCTCGGATACGACGACGAGGTGGAAGCCATCTGCGACGGCGGGTTCGAGCTCGATGTCGAGTTCTCGCCGACCCGCCTGCGTGAACTCTCCAAGATGGACGGCGCCGTGGTTCTCTCGACCGACGGCAACAAAATCGTTCGGTCCAACGTCCAGCTCGTCCCCGACCACCAGATCCCTACGGTCGAATCCGGTACCCGGCACCGCGCCGCCGAGCGCACCGCGATGCAAACCGGGTATCCGGTGGTCTCGGTGAGCCAGTCGATGAGCATCGTCAGCGTCTACGTCGCCGGAGTGCGGCACGTCGTCGAAGGATCGGCCACCATCCAGTCACGCGCCAACCAGGCCGTCGCGACGCTGGAACGGTACAAGGCCCGCCTCGATGACAACACCAGACAACTGTCGGTGGTGGAGATCGAGGACTTCGTCACCCTGCGGGACGCGCTCACCGTCGCGCAGAGACTCGAGATGGTTCGACGGGTCTCGGTCGAGATCGAACAGAACGTCCTCGAACTCGGCACGGACGGTCGACAGTTGGCGTTGCAACTCGAGGAACTGCTCGGCGACAACGATGTCGACCGTCAACTGATCGTGCGCGACTACCTCGCCGGTGACGAGCCGGCGGGAACTGCCGCTGTCGAGAAAGCTCTCGGCGCACTGGACAAGCTCACCGACGTCGACCTGCTCGATCTGACGACGCTGGCCCGCGCGTTCGGCTACCCGGCGACCATCGAGGCACTGGACACACCGATGAGCCCGCGAGGTTATCGCGTCCTGACGCGGGTACCGCGCTTGCAGTTCGGTCAGATCCAGCGGCTGGTTGCCTCGTTCGGAACACTGCAGGGACTGCTGGCCGCCACGGCCGCCGACCTGCAGTCCGTCGAAGGCATCGGCGGTCTCTGGGCACGCCACATTCGCGAGGGCCTCTCGCGATTGGCCGAGTCGTCGATAGCGGGCCCATTCGACTGACTCGGCGCGCCTGCGCCGTCTACGTCGTCATGTTGAACGGCTCGGGTGAGCTACGCAGCTCACCCAGTTGAGCGATCACCTTGTACGAGCCCGGGCCCACCGGCACGCGCTCTTCGCCACAGCCCGGAATCGAGTTGGTGCCGGACCACTTCACGGTGAACCCTGCTTGCTCACCGGGTCCGAAGGTCCGCAGATCGGACTGGGCGTCCGGGAAGCAGTCGGTGTTGGACCAGATGCGCTGATCGTCGAGTGTGGAGACGAGCACTCGCTGCAGACCGGCCCCGACATCGCGCTGGCATTCTTGCGCGCTGATGTTGGTGATGACGACGGTGAATCCGGGCTCCTCGCCCACGCGGTACGACGGCTTGTCCGGAGTGGCCTTGATCGCCAGGCTCTGATCCGAGCATTGATTTCCGACCACCGGAGCAGGAGCATTCGAGTTCCCGCCGGAACCGGATACCGCAGTGTCCGAGCCCGATGCCCCAGAACCCGATGCCCCAGAACCCGTCGAACCGGAACCGCCACCGGAGCTGGCCGCCCCACCCGAACCTGCACCCGACGAATCGGCCTCGGAGTCGTCCTCCTGAGACGGGGAGGAGCTCGGGGTCGGCGTCGGATTCACGGCCGACACCACACCGGCAGGCTGAGACTGCTGATCTTCGCTGCCGCCACCGAGGGAGGCGATGAACCACACGATCAAACCGAGCACGACCACAGCCGCACCGATGGCGAGCGCACGGCGGCGCCAGTAGATTTCGGGAGGCAAAGGCCCGGTTGGTTCCAACACAGAACAACCGTATGCGTCAGCAGCTCAGGTGTCGGTCAAGCGCAGACGGCGTGTCGTGCCGCAAGCCTGTTTTACTCGGGCAGCTCGCCGATATCGCCGATCACTTCACGCAGACGTGCGCTGCCCTCGGACAAGCGGTAGGTCAATCCGACGATCGCCAGTTCGCCGGCGCCGACCTTGTCGGCGATGATCCGCGAACGCTGCATCATCAGGTTGCCGGTCTCTTCGACGTGCCGTGCCTCGAACTCGTCGACGCCCGTGTAGCCATCGCGGCGAGCCGAGAGTATCGAGGGCGTCACACGCTCGACGACGTCGCGAATGTAACCGCCGGGGAGGTCTCCCGAATCGAGTGCATCGATCGTTGCCTTGACAGCCCCGCACTGGTCGTGGCCGAGTACGACGATCAGCGGAACGCCGAGTACGGCGACGCCGTACTCGATGGATCCGAGGACGGACGAGTCGATCGTGTGACCGGCCGTGCGCACCACGAACATGTCACCGAGCCCCTGATCGAAGATGATCTCGGCCGCGACACGAGAATCAGCGCATCCGAAGAGCACGGCACTCGGGTGCTGGCCCCCGGTCAGGCGCTCGCGGTCGGCGACGCCTTGGCTGGGATGCAGCGACTCACCGTTGACGAACCGCTGGTTACCCTCCTTGAGAGACTTCCACGCTGTGACGGGACTCGTTGCAGACATAGGTGCCATTGTGCCTCGACCGTCCACCGGCGGCGAGTCGGGCCAGGCAAATACAAATTAGTGGGGTGGACTGTGACGAGCGGGAGCGGTACTGCGCGCGGTGTCGGCGCCGCGGTGCTCGCTGCCGTGCTGTTCGGGGTGATCTTCTACCTCTCCGGGGTGACGGATGCCTCGACCGAGGTTGTGTTCGGCTGGCGAATCGTGCTGACGTTCGCCTGCTATGCACTCGTGTTGCTTCATCCCGCAGCGCGGACGCTGTTGTGTGCGGCCTGGGCGGCAATGACCCGCACACGGTGGCTGCCACCGATATTCCTGCTGCTGTGCGCACTTGTGGGCGTGCAGTTGTGGATGTTCTCTTGGGCGCCTTCGCATGGGCATGCCCTCGATGCTTCTCTCGGGTTCTTGCTACTACCGCTTGTGCTGGTACTCGGCGGACGGATCGCCCTGAGGGCCGAGATCACGCGGGGACAATGGATCGCAGTCGGAATCACCGGACTCGCGGTGGCGGTCAAGATCGCGCTCACGCCGGTGCTGTCATGGGTGACGTTTGCGATCTGCCTGGGATACCCCGCCTATTTCGTGCTGCGCCGCCGCTTGCGGCTGGACAGCCCGATGGCTTTCGGATTGGAGGTCACGGTCCTGGCTCCGGCCGCTGGAGTGCTGATTCTTGCCGGAGACAAGCATCCCAGTGGCACAGCGGGCGGGTTCGCGCTGGTGGTAGTGGGCATCGCCGGAGCCGGCGCAATGGCGGCCTATCTGGCAGCTTCTCGGTTGTTGTCGCTGCCCCTGTTCGGGCTGCTCGGCTACCTCGAGCCGGTCGGCCTCGTAGCTGTGGGACTACTCCTCGGCGAGCGGATGCACGGCATCGAGCTCATCGTCTACGCAATGCTCGCCGTGGCATTGGCGGTACTTGCAGTCGACGGCTACCGGGTTGCCCGACGCCAGCCACTGACTCATCTCACGACAGCGCCGGCGTGAGATGAGTCCCACGTCGTTGGCTTTCGCTCCGGCCCGGCCACCTACGATCCAATCGCCACAGTTGCCGCGTCATCAGTGGGCCCGAGACACCGACAAACGAGAACGAGAGGGTGCATTCACCGATGCCGATCGACAGGGCCGCGCTTCTGGGATGGTTCGACAGCGATGCCCGCGACCTCCCGTGGCGACGACCGGGAGTGACGGCGTGGCAGATCCTGATGAGCGAGATCATGCTGCAGCAGACACCGGTATCGCGCGTCGAGCCGATCTGGGAGCAGTGGGTCGAGCGCTGGCCCGTTCCGTCGGCGATGGCCGCGTCGTCTCAGGCCGAGGTGCTCAGGGCGTGGGGCAAGCTCGGCTACCCCCGTCGGGCGCTTCGGCTGCACGAGTGCGCGGGCGTGCTCGCCGCCGAACACGGTGACGTCGTTCCGGGTGAGGTCGATACGTTGCTCGGACTTCCCGGGATCGGGGCGTACACCGCGCGCGCTGTCGCCTGCTTCGCCTACGGGCAGCGGGTACCCGTCGTCGACACCAATGTCAGACGGGTCGTCGCACGAGCGGTGAACGGGGACGCCGAGCCCGGCACTCCATCGACGAAACGCGATCTCGCCGACGTGGAGTGCCTGCTTCCCCCGCGGCGCGCAGAAGCAGCCCGCTATTCGGCCGCCCTGATGGAGCTCGGTGCGCTGATCTGCACCGCGAGGAACCCCGCGTGCCTGCTGTGTCCGCTGCCGGAGTGCTCCTGGATCACGGCCGGTCGCCCCGCTCACACCGGACCGGCGAAGAAGGTTCAGAAGTTCGCCGGGACCGACCGTCAGGTGCGGGGGAAGCTGATGTCGGTGCTACGGGAAAGCCACGGCCCGGTCGATCGGGCGCAGCTGGACATCGTCTGGCCCAGCGATCCAGGTCAACGCAACCGCGCCTTGGATTCGCTGCTCGTCGACGGGCTGATCGAGCAGACGGCGTCGGGACTGTTCGCTCTCGCCGGGGAGGGCGACGCGGCCGATTCAGCCGGTCCGCCCGTCTGCGGCTGAATCAGCGCAGAAACTCGACCAGCAGCTTGTTAACCACGTCGGGCCGTTCGAGGTAGCCGAAGTGACCGGTGTCCGGGATTTCCTCGTACCGAGCACCCGGGATGGCGTGGGCAACCTCGCGGCTCAGGTGAACGGGAATGAGGCGATCGTCAGCGAAACCGACGACTAACGACGTGGCCGTGATCGCGCGATACGCGGCCAATCGCTCCGACCCAGCTCGCATCTCGAGCCCGATCTGCGCGCGCCTGCCCGCCGAACGACCGCCGCCCGAGAATTCCAGAACTGCCAGCCAATCGCCGATCGCCTGCTCGTCGCGCAGCGTTGCGGGTGAGAAATTGTTCATCGCGGTAACCGCAGCCCGGTACGAGGACGGCAGCGTGATACCGGCGTCGTACAGATCGCGCTCGCCCTGCGCCATCGCCTTCTGCATCGCCGAGGAGCGACCGTAGGTGGCCATCATCACCGCATGTGACACGAGATCCGGGCGAGCGAGCGCGAGTTCCTGCGTGACGCGCGCCCCCATCGAGGTGCCGACGACGCGAACCCGTGTTTCACCCAGGTGCTCGATGAGCGCTGCGGTGTCCGCGACGAGATCGTCCAGCACCATCGAGTCGAAGCTTTCCGACGACGGCGCAATGCCACGATTGTCGAATGTGACCACACCGAAGCCCGCTCGAACGAGTGCAGGCACCTGGTGCGCATGCCAGACCCGTCCCGGGCTGCCGGTCCCCATCACCAGAACGACGAGCGGCCCGGTGCCTTCGCGGTGGTAGTTGATATCAGTACCGTTTATTCGTGCCTGCGTGATCCGTGCCTGCGACATTTGCGTCATCGTAGTCCGGCCAGAAAGCCCGAGACCACCTCGCGATAGCGCTGCGGCTGCTCGTCGTGCACCAGGTGCGCCGAATCCGGCACGAGAACGTAGCTCGAACTGGGCTTGCGCGCATGCATCTCGGCCATCTGCCCCGGCGGAGTGATTCCCGACGCACCCTCGATCAACAATGTCGGGGCTTCGACGGCGTCCCACTCCGACCAGAAGTGCCGCGTGCCCCACTCCGACGAGATGGCCTCGAACGTCGACACCTCGCCGTGCAGGTACCAGCCGTCGTCCCGGCGCTCGAACGAGTCGAGGAAGTACTGCCCTGCGACGTCGCCGAAGTACTCACGCACCTCGTCCTCGGTGATGAACGGTTGGGGCCAACGCCGAATCAGCGCCGCCCAGGCGTCGGCGGTGCGGCCACGGAAGTCGGGCGCAATGTCCTCCACCACCAGGGCCGACACCAGATCGGGCCGAGCCGCTGCCAGACACCACCCGTGCAGTGAACCCATCGAGTGACCGATGACAGCAACGCGCCCGAGTTCCTCGGCATGGCGAATCAGATCCTCGACGAACGCTTCGGTATCGAGCGAGGACGGTGGCGGCCGCCGGTGCCCCGGTGCGTCATAGGTGTGCACGCGACCGAACCGGCGTAGCCACGGAACCTGACGCCGCCACGTCTGCGCGCTGCCCATCAATCCGTGCAACAGCAGGATCGGATCGCCGGATCCACCCTCGTCGTACAGCATCCCTGCGATCGTAGTCACTTCGGTACCCTGGCCGTCATGGCTGTCGTCAAGATCAATGCAATCGACGTTCCCGAAGGTGCCGGACCGGAGCTCGAGAAAAGATTCGCGGCACGGGCCGGAGCGGTCGAAGGCTCCCCCGGATTCCTGGGGTTCCAACTGCTGCGACCGGTGAAGGGCGAAAAACGCTACTTCGTCGTCACGCAGTGGGAGACCGAGGAGGCCTTCCAGGAGTGGGCCGCCGGGCCCGCCAAAGCCGCACACGCCGCCAAGCCAGGCGAGGGTTCCGGTGAGGGCGCGAAGCCTGTCGCTTCAGGCGCGTCGCTGCTCGAGTTCGAGGTCGTGTTGGACGTGGCCGCAAAGAGCTGACCGCGGCCCCTAGCCGAGCGTGTCGGCAGGAGCTGCCTGCGAGTGCACCATCGCTTCGATGTGTGCGACGAGCGCGTCGAGTTCGTCGGTGGCGACCGCAGGGCCGAAGTAGAACCCCTGCGCGTCGTCGCACCCCAGGTCGCGGAGCTTGTCGAACGTCCCTGCGTCCTCGACCCCCTCGGCGACGACTCTCATTCCGAGACTGCGGGCAAGACCGATGGTCGATCCCACGATCGAGGCATTGATCGACTCGTTGTTCATCTCGGTCACGAAGGACTTGTCGATCTTCAGGGTCTGAACCGGCAGCTCACGCAGATAGGCCAGCGTGCTGTAGCCCGTTCCGTAATCGTCGATAGCGACGGAGACACCCAGATCCCGCAGCGCGAGCAGAGCGTCGACCGAGCGTCGCGGATCTGTCATTGCGGTGGTCTCGGTGACCTCGACCTCGACGGCATCGGCGGGGACGTCATGCCTGGCCAGCGCCTGGGAAACCTGTTCGACGAGCGTCGAATCGAGCAGGTTTCGGACCGACAGGTTGATCGAGACGTGCATCTGTGGCCGAGTGTGCCGCATCTCGGCGCAGCAACGCAGGGCGTCCTCGAGGACGTAGGCGGTGATAGCCGGGAGCAGTCCGGTCCGTTCGGCATCGGGGAGAAACGAGTTCGGCGCAAGCAGTCCGTCACGCGGATGTTGCCAGCGCAGTAGCGCTTCGACTCCGCGCACGGTGCCCGACTCGATGTTCACGCAGGGTTGGAAGTACACCCTCAACTGGCGTTGCCGCAGTGCGGTGTCGAGTTCGCCGAGCAGGCGCATCTGCTCGTGCCGGTCCTTGTCCATCGACGGCACGTACACCGATGTGCGTGCGAGCCCGTACTTGGCCGAGGCGAGGGCCACGTGCGCATGTTGTAGCAGTTCCTCCGCACCGATAGCGCTGAGCTCGGACGATTCCGCCACCCCGACGGTAGCGTCGAGGGCAACGTTGATATCGCGAACGAACATCGTCCGGCTGACGGCGAGGCGAAGCTGCTCGGCGCGCTCAGCCGAGCGGACCAGCATGTGGGAGGTATCGGTGACCACGACGAACTGGTCGCCACCGAGCCGTCCCACCACCGAACCCGGCAACGAGGCCGAAACCAGGCGCTGTCCGATCTCGCGCAGAACCTGATCGCCCACCGAGTACCCGAACGTCTCGTTGATCTGCGAGAACCGATCGATGTCCACCACGAACACCACGACACCGCGGTCAGCGGCTCCGGCTGCGGCCAGGGAGCCGTCGAGCAGAGTACCGATGCGGGTGCGGTTCGCGAGCCCGGTCACGGGGTCGGAGACGGCGGCGACGGACAGTGCATCGGCCTGCCGACGCAGCACAGACAGGAAGTACGCCATCCGGGCACCGGCGAGTGCGACTGCCGCCACCGACGTCCCCAGAATCACCCAGCCCCACTCGCTCACCGGTATGCCTCTGACCAGCTGAATACCCATCACCACCGCGGAGATCAGCATCGCGGCGCTCAACAGTGTCAGCCTCTTGCGATCGATGGACCGCCTCGGACCTATGGAGTCCTCGTCCGTTGCCCACAATTTCCGAGCCGGATACAGCGCGGCCGCCGCCAGGAGCACATACCCGACCAACCATCCGGAGTTCGGAGGCTCGGCGTCGCGGAACGAAGGGTCATCGGCGACGAGGTGCGAGATCCACCCCGTCACCACGAACGACAGAAACGCAAGAGCCGTCAGCACGAAGGGGACGGTTCTGGCGCGCTTGGACAGCAGCAGTATCGCCATGAGCGCGAGCAGGAATCCGTCGACGCCGGTATAGAACACCACCGGCCAGTATTCGACGAACGCGTCGAATCCCAGCGGCCGCTCGCTTCGGGACCCGACTACGAATATCCACGCCGCCAGCCCCAATCCGCTGGCAATGATCAACCCCTCGAGCACATCCTCGATATGGAAGGCGCGTTCACCACCGTGCCGTATCGCCAACATCGCGGCGACGAGGGCGCATTCACCGAGGAGATAGGCAGTGTCGGCGACAGAGACGAGCGGAATGGGACGTTCCCCGAGAACGTGTACCGCGCAGATGAAGTCGCCGAGCGCCCATCCCACCAGTCCCGCGGTGAGCAGTCCCCACGAGAGCCGGTTCTCACCGTGACGGTGGTTGCTCGCGAACGCGATAACGAGCAGGCACGCCACCGTCAGGATGGCGTAGAGGGTCACTCGCGCGAATCCGTTGGGGAGTGCCAGGTATACCGCGACGCCAGCCGCACCCAACACGAGGAACCTAGACCACCTCATACTTCGAGTCAGTCCTTCCTGGTCCCCCAACCATCGATGCGTTTGTCTCCCCGAGCAGAACCCACGATCCGACTGGTATTCGTCACCGAAAACCAGTCGGATCGGCCATGTGATCAAGGATTGCAGACTTCGCGATCGAACAGTTACCCAGGTATCCCATCTCGAAGGTCGAACCAGAGGACTACCGCTGATCGAAGTCGGGGTTCACTGCGCCGCTGCGCCCCGGCTAGCCGGCTTCCTGGTCCGAGGTTTTCGATCGCCCGGCATCGATCGACGCATATTGGGCCAGCAGTTGCTTCTCCTCGTCGTGTCGAGGGAATGCGAAGAACACCAGCACCGCACCAGCCAATACGACGAGGATGGCCGCCGCGTACGACTTCTGGTCTCCATCGAGGAAAGCTTGGCGCGCTGCTTCGATGATCTGGTCGCTGTACTGCGGGTATCTTTCGGCCAGGTCGGCGGCGGAGGAAAATGACTTGGTCAGTACCGCCTGAGTCTGTTCACTGATCTGGTCGGAGTTGGGCGCACTCGCGATCTGATTCGTCAACGATGCGGCGTAACCCGCCGTGAGCAGAGCCCCGAGTGCAGACTGCATGATGGCCCCGCCGAGATCTCGCTGCAGATCGGCAGTGCCCGAAGCCATTCCGGCTCGATCTACCGGAACCGCTCCCGTCAGCGAACGAGACGCGGGTGTGCCCGCGAATCCGACGCCTACGCCGAGCAGCACGTAGCTGAGGGCTACCAGCAGGAACGACACGTCCTCTTTCCAGGTCGCCCACGCCAGCACGAGGCCGAGGACGATGAAGAGGTACCCCAGCAGGAGCGTGAACCGAGAACCATGCGATTCGACGAGCTTGGCCGACTGCGGCGCGACGATGACCATTGCGATCGCAGCGGGCAGAGTGGACGCGCCGGCGGCAAGCGTCGAGTACCCCAGGACGTTCTGTAAGAACTGCTGTCCGACGAAGATGACGCCCATCAGCGAACCGAACACGATGATTCCGGCCAGGGCAGCCACCCAGAACGTCCGCCGCTTCGCGACGCGTAGATCGTAGAGCGGGTACTTGGCGCGCGACTGCCTGATGACGAACACGGTCCCGGCGGCGAGAGCGATGAGTCCGAGTCCGATGGCCATCGTGCCCATTCCGTCGACCGGAGCGAAGTTGATGCTCAGAACCAGAGCTGCGATGAACAGCACCGACACCATGCCACCCAGATTGTCCACCGGATCGGTGGACTCGTTGACATGGGCGGGCACCAACATCGCAGCGAGCACGAGCGCCGCCAACGCCAGCGGCAACGATACGAGGAACACCGAACCCCAGGGAAAGACTTCGAGGAGAGCCCCGGACAGCAGCGGGCCCAGGGCCGACAGGGCACCGCCCAGCGCCGACCAGAGCGCAATGGCCTTGGTGCGAGCCGGCCCGGACCACAGTGCGGTGATGAGGGCGAGCGTCGTCGGGTAAGCCAGGCCCGCGGACAGGCCGCCGAGCAACCGCGCCCCGAACAGCACCTCGAAGTTCGGCGCGAATCCGGCGATGACACACGCGGGCATGGACAGCGCCATACCGAGCACCAACAGCATCTTGCGGCCGTACCGGTCGCCGAGTGCGCCGAGATACAACACCGAGGCAGCCAGGCCAAGGGAGTAGGCGACCGCGATCAGATTGAGCTGGGTCTGGCTGGCGTCGAAGTCACGTCCGATTTCGGGGAGGGCGACATTCGCCACCGCCAGGTTCAAGTTCGCCACGGCGGCGACGAGAATGAGAACGAACAACACCAACCCTGCGCGGGCGGGCACCGAGCCCTTGTCGACGGTAGTCACAGGCGCCAGTCAAGCGCAGAGTCCGCAAGTTCGCCTCACCTTCGGCGTGCGAAATCCGCCCTGGATCCCGCCCCGCCCGCATTCCCCGCCCCGGCCCCGCCCTCGCCACGCCCGCGCCCCGCCCGCATGAATGGACCATTGCAACCGTCTGACCGTTGCGATGGTCCATTCATGCCGAAAGGGTGGGGCCGCGGAACAGCAAAACGGGCCGCACCCGTAATAGGTGCGGCCCGCTTCGTGTGAACAGTTACTCGCCGTCGTCGCCCGAGGTCTTGGCCAGGTCGACCGGCAAAGCGTCGGGAACCGAGATGGCCTTCTTCTCGCCGCGGAACGTGAACTTCGCGTCCTCGCCTGCGCCTTCGCCGTCCCAGTTCTCGACGTCGACCAGGATGATCTGGCCGGCCTCGATCTCGCCGAAGAGGATCTTCTCCGACAGCTGATCCTCGATCTCGCGCTGGATGGTGCGACGCAGTGGCCGCGCACCCAAGACGGGGTCGAACCCGCGCTTGGCGAGCAAGGACTTCGCCTTCTCGGTGACCTCGAGGGCCATGTCCTTGTTCTTGAGCGCACCCTCGACGCGGTTGAGCATGAGGTCGACCATCTGGATGATCTCGTCTTTGGTGAGCTGGTGGAACACGACGATGTCATCGATACGGTTGAGGAACTCGGGGCGGAAGTGTTTCTTCAGCTCGTCGTTGACCTTCAACTTCATGCGCTCGTAGTTCGAGCCGGTGCCCTCACCCGATGAGAAGCCGAGGCCGACTGCCTTCGAGATGTCCGCGGTACCGAGGTTCGAGGTGAAGATCAGCACGGTGTTCTTGAAGTCGACCGTGCGTCCCTGACCGTCGGTGAGACGGCCGTCCTCGAGCACCTGCAGGAGGGTGTTGTAGATCTCCTGGTGCGCCTTCTCGATCTCGTCGAACAGCACGACGGAGAACGGCTTGCGGCGAACCTTCTCGGTGAGCTGGCCACCCTCTTCGTAGCCGACGTATCCGGGAGGTGCACCGAACAGACGAGAGGCCGTGAAGCGGTCGTGGAACTCGCCCATGTCGATCTGGATGAGCGCGTCGTCCTCGCCGAACAGGAAGTTCGCCAGCGCCTTGGACAGCTCGGTCTTACCGACACCGGACGGACCGGCGAAGATGAACGAGCCGGACGGACGCTTGGGATCCTTCAGACCCGCACGCGTACGACGGATGGCCTTGGAGACTGCCTTGACGGCCTCCACCTGTCCGATGATGCGCTTGTGCAGCTCGTCTTCCATGCGGAGCAGACGCGTGGTCTCCTCCTCGGTGAGCTTGAAGACGGGGATGCCGGTCCAGTTGCCGAGGACCTCCGCGATCTGCTCGTCGTCGACCTCGGCGATGACGTCGAGGTCACCGGAACGCCACTGCTTCTCGCGCTCGGCGCGCTGATGAACCAGCTGCTTTTCCTTGTCGCGCAGGTTCGCGGCCTTCTCGAAGTCCTGAGCGTCGATGGCCGATTCCTTCTCCCGGCGTGCATCGGCGATCTTGTCGTCGAACTCGCGCAGGTCTGGCGGCGCGGTCATCCGGCGGATGCGCATCCGCGCGCCCGCCTCGTCGATGAGGTCGATGGCCTTGTCAGGCAGGAACCGGTCGTTGATGTAGCGGTCGGCCAGCGTCGCGGCTGCGACGAGTGCACCGTCGGTGATCGAGACGCGGTGGTGAGCCTCGTAGCGATCGCGCAGACCCTTGAGGATCTCGATGGTGTGCTCGACGGTCGGCTCGCCGACCTGGACGGGTTGGAAACGACGCTCGAGTGCCGCGTCCTTCTCGATGTACTTGCGGTACTCGTCGAGGGTGGTCGCACCGATGGTCTGCAGCTCACCGCGGGCCAGTTTCGGCTTGAGGATCGAGGCCGCGTCGATGGCGCCCTCGGCCGCGCCGGCACCAACGAGGGTGTGCAGCTCGTCGATGAACAGAATGATGTCGCCGCGGGTGTTGATTTCCTTGAGAACCTTCTTCAGGCGCTCCTCGAAGTCACCGCGGTAACGGCTACCGGCAACCAACGACCCGAGGTCGAGCGTGTAGAGCTGCTTGTCCTTGAGCGTCTCGGGAACCTCGCCGTTGACGATGGCCTGCGCGAGGCCCTCGACGACTGCGGTCTTACCGACGCCGGGCTCACCGATGAGAACAGGGTTGTTCTTGGTACGGCGGCTCAGGACCTGCATGACACGCTCGATTTCTTTCGAGCGGCCGATGACCGGATCGAGCTTGCCTTCGAGAGCTGCCTGGGTCAGGTTGCGTCCGAACTGGTCCAGCACGAGCGAGGTGGACGGGGTGCCTGCTTCGCCGCGCCCGCCGCCGCCGGACTCGGACGGCTCCTTGCCCTGGTAACCGGAGAGCAGCTGGATGACCTGCTGCCGCACGCGGTTGAGGTCGGCGCCGAGCTTGACCAGTACCTGAGCCGCGACGCCTTCGCCCTCGCGGATCAGACCCAGCAGGATGTGCTCGGTGCCGATGTAGTTGTGGCCGAGCTGCAGCGCCTCGCGGAGGCTGAGCTCGAGTACTTTCTTGGCGCGCGGGGTGAACGGGATGTGACCGGACGGGGCCTGCTGACCCTGACCGATGATCTCTTCGACCTGGCTGCGGACTCCTTCAAGGGAGATGCCCAACGACTCGAGCGACTTGGCCGCAACGCCCTCACCCTCATGGATGAGGCCGAGCAGAATGTGCTCCGTGCCGATGTAGTTGTGGTTGAGCATCCGGGCTTCTTCTTGAGCCAGGACGACAACACGCCGCGCGCGATCGGTGAACCTCTCGAACATCGCTCTCCCTCACTTCTTGGTGGGTGATAGCACTACCCCACCAGGTCTTCTAGCGCCACAGTATCCGGTGACGCGGGGTCGCTCGGCACCTGAAGGTAAGTCTCACGCCTACGCTGCTGCGTCTGCGCCTACAGCCTTACTGTAGTTGGCCGTTCGTTCACGTGCCGACCCTCGGTCCCCGTAGCGTCACCGGTTGGCTCCGACACGGGCCCCTACAACCGGTGCTTACCGTTCATAACGCGGGAATGCGCCGAATCGTTTCCCGTTTTCTGTCCGCTGCTGGCGAACACGCTCCCTGGTCGGGAACGTCGCAATCAGACCTGAGGCTTGACGATCGGGAACAGGATCGTCTCGCGAATGCCCAACCCGGTCAGCGCCATGAGCAGTCGATCGATTCCCATGCCGGTGCCGGTGGTCGGCGGCATGCCCTGCTCCATGGCGGCGAGGAAGTCCTCGTCGAGCACCATCGCCTCGTCGTCACCGGCGGCGGCCTGCCGCGCCTGGTCCTCGAAACGCTCCCGCTGGATGACTGGGTCGACCAGTTCGGAGTAGCCCGTGGCCAGCTCGAATCCGCGAACGTACAAGTCCCACTTCTCGGTGATACCAGGCTTGCTTCGGTGCTGACGGGTGAGCGGGGAGGTCTCGACAGGAAAGTCGCGGACGAACGTCGGCGCGGACAGGCCGTCTCCGACGTGGTGCTCCCACAGCTCCTCCACGAGCTTGCCGTGCCCGTACACCGGCTTCCCGTCCTTGCGAGGAACGTCCAATCCCGCCTTGTCCGCCAGGGCGAGCAACTCGTCGACGCTCGTGTCCGGGCTGACGGTGACGCCTATGGCCTCGGACAACGACGGGTACATCTCGAGGGTGGTCCATTCGCCACCCAGGTCATAGGTGGTGCCGTCGGGCAAAACCACCACCTGAGTGCCCAGCGCGGCCTGAGCGACCTCCTGGACGAGTTCACGTGTCATTTTCGCCGAATCGTCGTACGTCCCGTAGGCCTCGTACGTCTCGAGCATCGCGAACTCGGGCGAGTGCGACGAGTCAGCTCCCTCGTTGCGGAAGTTGCGGTTGATCTCGAAGACCTTCTCGATGCCGCCGACGACACAGCGCTTGAGAAACAGCTCGGGCGCGATCCGCAAATACAGGTCGGTATCCATGGAATTGGAGTGGGTGACGAACGGGCGGGCCGCCGCACCGCCGTGCAACGTCTGCAGCATCGGAGTCTCCACCTCCAGAAACCCGCGCCGCTCGAGGGAGTTGCGCAGCTCGCGCACCACAGCGATGCGTTTGCGCGCCACCTCGCGAGCCTCCGGGCGGGTGATCAGGTCGAGGTAGCGCTGGCGGATCCGCGTCTCCTCGTTCAATTCCTTGTGTGCGACGGGCAGCGGTCGGAGCGCTTTCGACGCCATCTCCCACGAGTCGGCCATGACGCTCAGCTCGCCGCGGCGGCTGCTGATGACCTCGCCGTGCACGAACGCGAAGTCGCCGAGGTCGACATCGGACTTCCACGCCGCCAGCGCGTCCTCACCCACACCTGCCAGGCTGATCATGGCCTGCAACTGGGTACCGTCGCCCTCCTGCAGCGTCGCGAAGCAGAGCTTGCCGGTGTTTCGGACGAAGATGACGCGCCCCACGACGCCGACCACCTGGCCGGTGGTGGTGTCGGCGTCGAGTTCGGGAAAGAGTTCGCGGATCTCACGGAGCGAATGCGTGCGCGCGACCGAAACCGGATAGGCCTCACGGCCCTGCTCGAGCAGCCGGTCCCGCTTGGCACGACGAATCCGTAGCTGTTCCGGAGTGTCGTCGGCAGTGGGGGCAGCTGGATCAGTCACAGGCGCACACTTTATCTGCCGTGCCCGACAAACAAGAATCAGTGCTTGGCAAGAATCAGTGCGCGCTGATCGCTTCTGCCTCCCGAACAGAGTGCCTGGCCCCGGTCAACACCCCCAGCAAGCCCGCGGACTGCAACGCCCGGTAGCCGCCGACCAGATCGGTCGCCCTGTGCAAACCCAGCTCCTGCAGCGACGCCACAGCGAGACTGGAGGTGTAGCCCTCGGAGCAGATGACGATCCACTCGACATCGCGGTCGGTCGCGACGGTGAGTCGGGCGTCGCTCGTCGGATTCAACCGGGCCTCGAGGACGTTGCGCTCGATGGCGAGCGCGCCCGGCAACGTCCCTTGGACGGCGCGCTGCGCCTGCGGCCGGATGTCGACGACGATGGCCCCTCGTGCCACGGCGTCGAGGAGTTCGAACACCGTCGTATGTGGGGTTCGGGTGCGCGTCTGCTCGAGAGCGGAGGATGAATCGAAAAGATCAGAATCGGTGAACAGCAGTCCACCTGAGACAGGTGTGGAAAGCACGGAAATCGCTCCAGGGTAGGCAATTGAACGAGGCAGAGGTCAGCCTCGACAACACTCCTGGGTTCCCGTGCAGGTGGTCACGAGTAAAGATTTTGGCACAGCATTCCGTTCTTGACCAGTGCCGGGTTCGCCGACCGCCGGAATCTGCGCTAGCGAGCACGCCGTTTCGCCAGATTGCGCTCGTACACCAACCGCAGACCCTCGAGGGTCAGCTCCGGCTCGTGGTGATCGATGGAGGTGCTCTCGGCCATGATCAGCTGCGCACTCTCACCGGTACCGATGACCGCCACGTCCTTGCTGTCTGCCTCGGGCAACTCACGTCGCAGGCGCCCGACCAGGCCGTCTACCAGACCCGCGAACCCGAACACCGCACCGGCCTGCATGGCTTCCACGGTGTTCTTGCCCAGCACCGAGCGTGGGCGTACCAACTCGACCTCGCGCAGCGCAGCAGAGCGAGAGGACATCGCAGCAGCCGAGACCTCGAGTCCCGGCGCGATCGCACCCCCGAGGAACTCGCCCCTGGCGGAAACCACGTCCACGCAGGTGGTGGTGCCGAAATCGACGACGATGCAGGCACTTCCGTAGAGGTCATGGGCGGCGAGAGTATTGACGATACGGTCGGCACCGACCTCTTTGGGATTGTCCACCAGCAGCGGAACACCTGTCCGCACACCGGGTTCGACGACCACGTGTGGTACATGCTCCCAGTACCGTCCGAGCATCGTTCGCATCTCACGCAGCACCGAGGGCACTGTCGACAGCGCGGACACCCCCGTGATCTGGTCGACGTCACCGCCCAGGAGTCCCCGGAGCATCAGCGCCAGCTCGTCCGCCGTGACGCGTGGATCCGTTCTCATCCTCCAGTCGCGCAGCAACTTCGCGTGATCGCCGCTGCCACTGAACAGGCCGAGCGTCATGGACGTGTTGCGTACGTCGACTGCAAGCAGCATTGCTACACCAGCACCGAATCAGCCCGGAGCGAGCGCGGAGTGATCAGACCGGAACCCTCCGGGGCGTGCGCGGGATCGGTGCCGAGCTCGACGGGCGAGTTCTTCTCGTCGACGAACACAACGCTCGGTGCATAATCCTTGCATTCCTGCTCGTTCATCACGCCATAGGCGATCAGAATGACGAGATCGCCAGGATTGACCAGGTGCGCTGCGGCGCCGTTGATTCCGATGACTCCGCTGCCCCGCTCGCCCGTGATCACGTAGGTTTCCAGCCGCGCCCCGTTGTCGATGTCGACGATGGTGACCTGCTCACCCTCGAGCAGATCTGCCGCGTCCATCAGGTCCTCGTCGACGGTCACCGATCCCACGTAGTGCAGGTCGGCGTGCGTGACCGTCGCGCGATGGATCTTCGACTTCATCATGGTGCGAAACATAGTGTTTCCCTTCAGTTCTGGTGGTCGTCGGGATATTCGAGGAATCCTGTTCCGACGGCGACTCCGACGTTGTCGATCAAGCGCGTCGTGCCGACCCTGGCCGCGACGAGCAGTCTTCCGTCGCCGCGTTCGGGAGGCGGCCCCAAATCGACGCCGCGAAGCTCGAGGTAATCGACCTCCACTTCCGGAACTGCCTCGAGCACACCGCGCGCGGTCGACAGGATCTGCTCGGCTCCCCCGGCCGCGGCATGTGCGCCCGCCACCAGAGCCGCCGACAACCCCGTGGCCGCATCGCGCTGATGCGCGTCCAGGTAGCGGTTGCGCGAGGACAGAGCCAAACCGTCCTGTTCGCGAACAGTGGGCACACCGAAGATCTTGACGTCGAAATTCAGATCGCGCACCATCTGCCGGATCAGCGTCAACTGCTGGTAGTCCTTCTCGCCGAAGTAGGCAGCGTGTGGCGCAGCGATCTGCAGCAGCTTCGCGACAACGGTGAGCATGCCGGCGAAATGCGTGGGACGCGAGGCACCTTCGAGTTCGCCGCCGAGCGGCCCGGGATGGACGGTGGTCCGGGGTCCGGAGGGGTACATGTCGGTGGCGGACGGCGCGAACACGAGTTCGACACCCTCGCCCCGCAGCAACTCCACGTCTGCTTCGAGCGTGCGAGGGTACGCATCGAGATCCTCGCCGACACCGAACTGCAACGGATTGACGAAGATCGAGACGATCACCACTGCCCCGGATCGCTTGGCCTGCTGCACCAGATGGATGTGACCGGCATGCAGGGCCCCCATGGTCGGCACCAGCGCGACCGTTTTGCCAACGGCCCGAAGAGCTTTGGACACCGATGTAACCACCGAAGGGTCGTGATGCACCGTCAGATGCCCTGCCGTGAAGCTGCCCGCAAGCGTCATTTCTTGCCTTCCAGATATGCGACCAACTCTGCCGAGGACCCCACCCGTTGCGCCGACCGAAGCGCCAGCGCGCGGTACCCGGCGGCGATCCGCACATCGACCTTCCCGAGCACCTCGAGATGGTTTTCGACGGCAGCGACGTCGCCTCGTGCAACAGGGCCGGTCAATGCAGATTGCCCGCGCCGCAGCGCATTGTCGAGTGCCGCGGTAACCAAGGGTGCGAGAACACGTCGAGCGGCCTCCGGTTCGGTGTCGATACCGGGAAATCCGGGACCGTCCAGAGCGATCTTCAAGGCGTCCAAGGCGTCGGCGATCAACGTCACCAGGTGATTGGATCCGTGCGCCAACGCTGCGTGATAGAGCGTTCGATTCTCCTCGGCCACGTGCACCGGCTCGCCACCGAGCTCGAGCACGAGAGCTTGCGCGACGGCGTAGCCGATCTCGTCGGCCGCAGTGACGCCGAAGCACGCCGAGGCCAGTCGGTCGGTGTCCTCGGGAACGCCGGTGAACGTCATCGCCGGGTGGATGGCCAGCGGAATCGCACCGCATGCCGTCAGCGGTGCCAGCACACCGATCCCATTGGCACCCGAGGTGTGCACGATGATTTTTCCGGGTGCAATAGCGCCGGTGGCGGCCAAACCGGCTGCGATCGACGCGAGCTCGGTGTCGGGAACGCTCAGTATCAGCAGCTCGGCTCGTTTGGCCACCTCGTCCACCGGAAGGATCTCCGATTCCGGCAACCGCGTTCGTACCCGTCGCAAGGATGCCTCGGATACCGCCGCGCAACCGACGACCAGGTGACCGACGCGCTCGAAAGCCTCGCCGAGGGCTGTTCCCACACGACCAGCAGAGACGATTCCTACCGTCAAGCGTGCCGGGGCGGGATCAGCAGTGAACCCATGTGAGGCCACTGAAAAAGTTCCTCTCGTTCGTTCCAGTCCCGCTCGGCGGGTACCAGACGTCCTGAAGAAGAGGATAACCGCACGGATGCGCCACGGACCACGCTGTAGTGCAGTGATCTATTTCACTCAGCGTCGAACCGGGGTTGCGCTACTGGTCAATCGGCACGGCGACGGTGCCGGCGCTCGCTTGGTTCGCTGCTCGTCGACTGCATGTCCGCAAGGATCTCGGCCACGGATCGTCCGTTGGAGTGCGCTCCAGAGGAGTCCGTCGCCTCCGATTCGGCGCGTCGCCGACGTCGCACTCTCGGCTCGGGCAGATCCCACTGGTTCGGCGATGTCTCTTCGATCCCGTGAGCATCGTCCGGTGCAATCTGCTCCTCGAACGCGGCCGCCTCAGGCTCATGTGCCGGCTCGGGCTCGTACGGCGGCTCAGGAACGAAGACCTGCGCCGCCTCGAATGGGGACGGCTCGGACGGGGCTGCATCGTACGGGGCTGCATCGTACGGGGCTGCATCGTCGGCGGGGGTTGTGTACGCGTCGTCGACCTCGCCGACCCAGGTTCCCCCGACCGGACCGGACACCCGCGGTGGCGTCGGGATTCGGCGGCTGCCGACCCGGACACCGACCTCATCCTCTTCCGGTGCGGCATCTTCCGGGGCAGTCTCGTGAGCCACCGGCTCGGAGTGCTGAGAGTTGTACGGTTGCGAGCTGTACGACGTGTTGTAGGGCTGGCGAGCCGAGGAGTACTCCGCGGGCGGTTCGTCGCCGATCGGTGTGTCCGGGTACAGCACCGAGGTCTCCGCCGTCACCGGCTCGTCGTAGGGGGTTGCCAGACCCGGCACAGGTTCTTCGGCACCCGACCCGCGTCCACCCCGTCCGGGTACGTAGAGCCCCGACGGAGCAGGTTGATAACTGTCGTAGTTTCGGCCGCCACCGAGTTCCTGCAACCGCATCGCTTCCGCGCGCAGAGCCACCCGCTCGGCGGGTAGGTTGCCGTCGAAGAGCATCTGCAGGTTGTTCCGAAGGTGCGCAAGTTCGGTACGCAGCGCCGCGATTTCGCTGGTCTCGAGTTGAACCTCGCTTCGGATCCGAGATTCGACGCCCAGCTCGTACTCCCGCCGCGCCGATATCTCGCGGGCGAGTTGCAGCTCGTAGACGGTCTGCAGGTCCTTGGCTTTCGCCTGGTCTGCGGCTGCCTCGCGGCGGTACTTGGTCATGGCGAATGCGCCGACGATCGCCGCCCACAGCGCCGATACGAGGCCGACGCGAAGCCACTGAACATTTTCACTGAAGAGCAGGAGCACACTCGCCACAACGCCGAACACCACCAGCGCGGCGATGAACAGCTGGCTCGCACTGCGCCGCGCGCGGCGGCCTGCCTTCGTGCGAGTCGGTTCGGTCATGAAACCCAGGGTAACCGTCCGAGGGCCTTCGGCCGGTCAAGCTCGACAGCAACGATGCCCGTGTGATCGCAACAATTCGGTCACCACGGGCTCGCGCAGTACTCCCGACACGACTTTACGCCCGACACCACATCGGCGCCGGTGGGTCAACTTCCCTCCGGGTTGTCCTTCGGTGTTCGGCAGCAGTGTTCGAGCCACAGCGCAGCACCGACGAGGGCAAGTCCCGCCACTAGCCCGACGATGGCACCCACCCGGTCCGCGGACGCAGCGCGCACAGTAGCGGCCATGGGGAGCACATGCAGCAGAAATCCGATCCAGACACCTGCCACGGCAGCCCCCACCAGGGCAGATGCTTTCGCCAGGGCGAGTGCACGCGCCACTGTGATGGGGTGAAGCTGGGTGGGACCGTCGCCGATTCTTCGGTCACCGATGCGGGAGCGTATGTAGAAAGCGAGACCGATTTCCAAGATTGCAACCAGGTAGAGCGAGGCTCCTGCGAGCGGTCCGATCGGGGGCAACGACCCGTAGAACGATCGCACCAGCAACCACGTCGCCACCGCAGCGAAGGTCCCCAGGCCGATCAGGTCCCACGCCCTGGTGGAACGCATTTCCGTCATCGGTCCGTCTCCAGTCGCATCTCGGTGGCGCTCACACTGGATCTTTCTTCCTCACCCAGGCCGGCGAGCCATTCCCCAACCGGTCGCCGAGCGCCGGCCACGGTGAGCTCCGCGTCGGGTTCGACCGCCAACCAGGGCATCAGCACGAAGGCCCTTCGATGGGCACGCGGATGCGGAAGTAGCAGCTCGGGATCGTCACCGACGATATCGCCGCCGTCGGAATCTCGGCAGACCACGAGGTCAACGTCGAGACTCCGCGGCCCCCAACGCTGGACACGAACCCGGTCGGCGGCGCTCTCGCATTCTCTCGCGAAGGCGAGCCATTGCCTCGGGTCTGTGTGCGGGTCCTCCGCGATGATCACCGCATTGAGGAAGTCCTGCTGCTCTACGCCGCCCCAGGGCGCCGACGAGTACACCGCCGAAGCAGCCACCATTCTCGGTCCGAGGGCCGCTGCCACCGAACGAAGATGGCCGAGCGAGTCCCCGACGTTGCTGCCGATCGACAGCACCACCCCCGTCACGCGCTGCGCCTTGTCATTACACTGCCTTCTCTCATGACACTGCCCGGGTGCGGTGCGCGACGACGGCGACATCGGTGAACGTCAGTGGGATGGGTGCGGCCGGCTTGTGCAGCACTACTTCGACAGCATCGACACGATCGTCCTGCATGACACCGTCGGCGATCTCTGCTGCGACGGTCTCGATGAGATCGCGCGCCGGACCGGACACGACCGCAGCAGCGGCCTCGGCCAGCTCCCCGTAATGCATGGTCTCGCTCAGGTCATCGGTGGCCGCGGCGTGCCGCAGGTCCATCCAAACCGTGATGTCGACGACGAAGTCCTGGCCGTCGCGTTTTTCGAAGTCGAACACCCCGTGGTGTCCGCGAACCTTCAGTCCGCGGAGCTCGATCCGATCGCTCACAGTCCGCCTCTCCCCCAAGCCGACGCCACTGCAACGGCGTCGAGTGTCGATCGTGCATCGTGCACGCGCACGCCCCACGCGCCGCCTGCGATGGCCAGGGCAGAGACGACGGCGGTCGCTGTCTCACGTCCGTCGGGGGGCCGCGCTGTTTCACCGTCCGCAAGTAGCGATCCGAGGAAGCGCTTGCGCGAGGCTCCGATCAATATCGGCATCCCCAGTTCGACGAATACCGGGAGAGCACGCAGCAGTGTCCAGTTGTGCTGGGCGCTCTTGGCGAAGCCGAGGCCGGGATCGAGCACGATGTCGGATGGGTCGACTCCGGCCGCGACGGCCCGATCCACCTGCTCCAGGAGTTCGCGTCGAACGTCCTCGACGACGTCGTCGTAGTGCGCTACCGCACCGGTGTGGGTGTACTCCGCAGCGGAACGCCAGTGCATCAGAATCCATGGCACGCCGGCTTCGGCGACCACCCGCGCCATGTCCGGATCGGCTCCTCCACCGGATACGTCGTTGACTATGGACACGCCCGCCTCGATGGCTGCTGCTGCAACCGACGCTCGCATCGTGTCGACGCTGGTTGTCACACCTGCAGCGCTCAACGCGGAGATGACAGGAACTACCCGCCCGGACTCGACAGCGGGGTCGATGCGGTCGGCTCCTGGACGCGTGGATTCACCTCCGACATCGACGATGTCGACTCCCACGCCGTGCAGCTCGACGCCGTGCCCGACCGCTGCCTCGACGTTCAGGTACCGCCCGCCGTCGGAAAACGAATCGGCCGTGACGTTGAGCACGCCCATGACCACCGGGGCTCCGGGCAGAGTCATGCGTCGGGGCTCGTCATTTGCGAAGAATCAGATCCAACGCCTCGGATCGAGACGCCGCACTCGATTGGAGCAGGCCACGAACCGCCGACGTCGTGGTGCTCGCTCCGGGCTTGCGGATCCCGCGCATCGCCATGCATAGATGCTCCGCTTCGATGACGACGATCGCACCGCGTGGGTCGAGTTTGCGCATCACAGCGTCGGCGACCTGGCTCGTCAGACGTTCCTGCACCTGCGGGCGCTTGGAATAGAGGTCCACCACCCGCGCCAGCTTGGACAGCCCCGTCACCTTCCCGCTCTTGCCCGGGATGTATCCGACGTGCGCGACACCGTGAAACGAGACCAGGTGGTGTTCGCACGTCGAGAACATCGGGATATCGCGGACCAGGACGAGTTCTTGATGTCCCTCGTCGAACGTGGTGTTCAAGACCGAATCGGGGTTGACATACAACCCACCGAACATTTCGCGGTACGCGCGCGCCACTCGGGCCGGGGTGTCCGCGAGGCCCTCCCGGTCGGGATCCTCGCCCACCGCGATGAGCAGTTCACGTACGGCCGCTTCGGCTCGCGCCTGATCGAAGGAACGGCCAGTCGCAACGGCGACCAACTCGTTCGGGTCGACCTGCGCGGGGACGCCTTCTTCGTCGATCTCCCTGACTGACACGTTCGTTCAACCTCCGGTCTGGGGGCACCGCTGGCCCCAGGAATGACTTCTCGACCTATCGTCGACCGCGACACCACCTGTAGATGCCCATCTGCCCCGACAAATGGGCATCTCGACCTAGTTTCGGTCGCTCGGGCCTTCCCACCGCTGGGTGCGCGGACCCTCGTCCGAGGAACGACCTTGTTCCGACGCATCGGGGTGGTCGTTCGGTAGCCCGCCGAGCGGATCCCATTGTGGACCTGCCGGGTCCGAGTAACGGGGAGTAGTTCCCTGCTGCTCCCCGCCGCCGCTCGGATCCGTGGACTCGGGCGGCTGATACTGGTTCTGGGGTGGCTGGTACTGCGGTGGCCGATACTGGGGCGGTTGGTACTGGGGCGCCGGGTTCTGGGGCGCTGGGTTCTGGGGCGCCGGGTTCTGGGGCGCCGGAGTCCCGTACCCGGGTGGAACCTGGTACGTGGGCGGGTTACTGTACCTGTTTCCGGCGTCGGATCCACCGGAACGGCCCGTCGGTCCCTGTGTTTCTCGTGGCGGCCATCCCGGCGCCGACCAGCCTGCGGGGGCGCCGTAGTCCGGACGTGATCCCTGTGGACGAGGATCCGGGTTGCGGTAATTTGCGCCGTCGTTCAGGCCGCTACCGTTCGGGCCGCTGCCGTGCTGTGCTCCACCGCTGTGTGCACCACCGCTGTGTGCTCCGTTGCCCGGGGCTGCACCGTAGGGACCGTTCTCGTAGGGGCCACCGTTGCTTCGGGGGCCACCGTTGTTCGAGCCACCGTTGGCATTGGCGCCGCCATCGGGGGCACCGTTGGTGTACCCGGTCGGTCGAGAAGATCCTGCATAGCTGTCCGGGGCACCCTTGGACAGCTGCGGCGGACCGGCGTAGCTGGGCTGCGGAAACTGTTGCGGCGGAGCCACCTTCGGAGCAATCGGCTTCGGCGGCCATGGCTCGCCACGCTCGATCGCCAGCTCGCCCGGCGTCTTGACCGGCGGCTTGTCCGACGGCACTCGCTCACCGAAGTCGTTGAACGCGGTAATGCGAGGACGCTTGGCGACATCGGTGAAGATCTTCTCGAGATCCTTGCGGGTGAGTGTCTCCCGCTCGAGCAGTTCGGATGCCAACCGGTCCAGCACGTCTCGATACTCGTTGAGAATGGCCCAGGCCTCGGTATGAGCGGCCTCGATGAGCTTGCGGACCTCTTCGTCGATCTCACGCGCGACCTCGTGCGAGAAGTCCGACTGCACGCCCATCGAACGCCCGAGGAACGGGTCACCCTGCTCCTGGCCGTAACGGACAGCTCCGAGCTTGCTGCTCATGCCGTACTCGGTGACCATCGCGCGAGCAATCTTCGTCGCCTGATCGATATCCGAGGACGCTCCGGTGGTCGGCTCGTGGAACACCAACTCCTCGGCGGCTCGTCCGCCCATCGCCATGACGAGACGCGCGATCATCTCCGAGCGCGTCATCAATCCCTTGTCGTCCTCGGGGACGGTCATGGCGTGTCCGCCGGTGCGTCCACGCGCAAGGATGGTCACCTTGTAGACGGGCTCGATATCGGGCATCGCCCACGCAGCCAGCGTGTGGCCGCCCTCGTGGTAGGCAGTGATCTTCTTTTCGTGTTCGCTGATGATGCGGCTCTTGCGTCGCGGCCCGCCGACGACACGGTCGACCGACTCCTCGAGCGCGGCCTCGGTGATCACGGTGCCGTTCTCCCTGGCGGTCAGCAACGCAGCCTCGTTGATGACATTGGCGAGATCGGCGCCGGACATCCCGACGGTGCGCTTGGCGAGACCTTCGAGATCGGCGTCGTGCGCAACAGGCTTGCCCGCCGAGTGAACGGCCAGAATCGCGCGCCGGCCAGCGAGGTCGGGGGCGCCGACCGGGATCTGACGATCGAAACGACCGGGACGCAGAAGAGCGGGGTCGAGGATGTCGGGACGGTTGGTCGCAGCAATGAGAATGACACCGGTGCGCTCACCGAAACCGTCCATCTCGACGAGAAGCTGGTTCAGCGTCTGCTCACGCTCGTCGTGACCGCCGCCCATACCTGCGCCGCGCTGACGACCGACTGCGTCGATCTCGTCGACGAAGATGATGCACGGGCTGTTCTGCTTGGCCTGCTCGAAGAGGTCACGCACGCGAGAGGCGCCGACACCGACGAACATCTCGACGAAATCGGAACCCGAGATGGTGAAGAAGGGCACCCCCGACTCGCCCGCGACCGCACGCGCGAGGAGAGTCTTGCCGGTTCCCGGAGGACCGTAGAGCAGAACGCCGCGCGGAATCTTGGCGCCGAGCGCCTGGTATCGCGCTGGATTCTGCAGGAAATCCTTGATCTCGTACAGTTCTTCGACAGCTTCGTCGGCGCCCGCGACATCCTGGAAAGTAGTCTTCGGCATGTCCTTGGTGAGCTGCTTGGCCTTCGACTTCCCGAAGCCCATCACACCGCCACGTCCACCACCCTGCATCTTCATCATGATGAAGATGAACACGCCGAGCAGAAGAACCATCGGCAGCACGAACAGCAACAGCGAGGACAACCAGCTGTCCTGGGAGACGACGGTGTTGTAGCTGTCCAGCCCGTCCGTGCTGACCTTGTCGAAAATGGTTTCCGACGCCGAATCCGGGTATTTCGCGAGAATCTGAGTCTCGCCCTCCGTGGCGTCGTTGCCTTCCTTCAGAGTCAGGCGAACCTGCTGCTCACGGTCGTCGATCTGCGCCTTCTCGACGTTCTGCGAATCGAGCTGCGCGATCGCCACAGACGTGTCGACGGCCTTCCAGTCGCGCGTGTCGTTTCCGAAGTAGCTGAAGGCGAAGATCACCATCAGAATGCCGAAAACGATGGCCAGGTTCCGTAAAACTGTCTTCCGATTCATACAGCTTCAGCCGAGACGGCCTCGTCCTTTCCAGTCAACTCCGATGCGCGGATTCCGGCCGCACACCGGATGCTCCAGGCTACCGCGAACGGCCACCCCGTACCTGAAGTGCATCGGCCCCACAGCGTTGCTGCGCCAACTCACGCTTTCTGCATCGTTCAACGTCCCCCCAGGGCCAACGGTTCCCCACACCGTGGCCCGACTCAACGAAACAACAGGTTCGACGCGTCACACCCGAGAACGAAGGAGCTCACGGAACAAACGAAGCCCTGAATCTACCCGCCGTACACGCGAGGCTCGAGCGTACCGATATACGGCAGGTCACGGTAGCGCTCGTTGTAATCGAGACCGTAACCGACGACGAACTCGTTCGGGATGTCGAAGCCCACGTTGGCGACCTCGACGTCGACCTTGATCGCGTCCGGCTTGCGCAGCAAAGTCACCACCGACAGCGACGCCGGATTGCGGGTGGCGAGATTGCGCCTGAGCCAGGACAGCGTCAGACCGGAGTCGATGATGTCCTCGACGATCAGAACGTTGCGCCCGTTGATGTCGCGATCGAGATCCTTGAGAATGCGCACCACACCCGAGGACGAAGTCGACGACCCGTAGGAGCTCACCGCCATGAACTCGAGCTGGGTCGGAATCGGCAACGCCCGCGCGAAATCCGTCATGAACATGATCGCGCCCTTGAGAACACCGACGAGCAACAGGTCACCCTCGGGAGCATCCTCGGGATAACGCTTGGCGATCTCCTCCGCGAGCTCGGCGGTTCGAGCCTTGATCTGCTCCTCCGAGATGAGAATCGATTCGATATCGCCCTCGTACACGGCGCTTCCCTTCATAGATTCTGTTTCATCGGTTCTGTTTCATCAAGAGTCATTCCGCAGGCTCCACTCCAGAGCTCAAGAGTCATTCCGCAGGCTCCACTCCAGCTCGAGTGCAAGAGTGCCACGTCGCCGACCCACCACCAACCTGGCACCGGGCGGTCCCCCACCGACCGCGACCCCGCCCTGCCCCCGCCAGTCCCCCACCAGGTCGTCGATCAATCGCAGTTGCTTGTCCGAAAGCCCCGTCGCGCCGGCCCCGAGCAGCCAAGACCGCAGCACGCGCCGGCGAAGCGCCACCGGCACCGCTATGAGCGCCGTCACATCGAGATCATCACCCGCGAGCGCACCACCCAGAAGATCGTCAGCGAGGGCGTCGAGCACGTCGCCATCCTCGCGGAGCTGCGTGGCGGTACGCCCGAGCGCCTGAGCGACGCCCCCACCCAACACGTCCTCGAGCAGCGGCAGAACCTCGTGACGCAGACGCACACGGGTGAAATCCGCACTGACATTCTGCGGGTCCTCGTACGGGTCGAACCCGAGTTCGGCGCAGGCTTGCCTGGTCACCGCCCGGCGAACGCCCAGCAACGGCCTTCCCCACGGTGAATCCCACGGCATCATTCCGGCGATCGATCGCGGCCCGGACCCACGCGCCAAACCCAACAGCACAGTCTCGGCCTGATCGTCGAGGGTGTGTGCGATCAACACCGCAGCATCACCGCGTGCCGTCTCGAGCGCGGCATAGCGGGCACGGCGCGCAGCCGCCTCCATTCCGCCATCACCACCGACGTGCACCGTCGTCACCGTCGCATCGATGCATCCCAGCATCACAGCGCGGCGGGCCGCGGTCGCGGCGACATCCTCGGAACCCGGTTGTAGGCCGTGGTCGACGACGAGCGCCACCACTTCCGGGAACTCCGCGACGGCAGCGGCAGTCAGCGCCAGCGAATCAGCGCCACCGGACAGGGCGACGGCGATCGGGGTGGCGGCCATGGAGGTGGCGGCGGGGACGGCGCGGGTCCGTTGCACCGACCAGGAACGCACCGCATGTCGGAGCTCGAGAACAGCCGGGCCCTCGGGCAACATCAGCCCAACACTCGGGCGATCCACCGGTCCGGGTGCTCGATCTCGTCCAGCAGCGGCAAAGTCCCGGCGTCGGTCCACACGGTGTTGAAGCGCTCCATCCCCACAACCCCGACAACGTGGTCCACGAAGGCTTTCCCCCGCACGTACTGCGCCATCTTGGCGTCCATACCGAGCAGCGCACGAATCACCCGCTGAAGCGGGTTCTGCTTGCGTCGACGGCGACTGTCGAACGCGCTTCGGATCTGCAGCACCGACGGCACCACCGCGGGCCCGACGGCATCCATTACGTGATCGGCGTGCCCTTCGAGCAGCGTGCCGAGCACGAGAAGACGGTCGATCGCGTCGCGTTGCACCGGAGCCTGCGTCGCGCGCAGCAGTCCGAGGATGCCCGCGTCCTCGGCCCGGTGCGATTCCTTGCGGTTCTTGAGGGCACCGGAAACCCTGGCAGCGAGCTCGGTCAACGGCTCGTCCACACTCTCGGACAGCACCGAGACCGAATCGCGCATGTATTCACCGAGCCACGGCGCCGAGGAGAACTGCACCCGGTGTGTCACCTCGTGCAAACACACCCAGAGGCGGAAGTCGCTCGGCGATACACGTAGCGCCCGCTCGACGGCGATGATGTTGGGTGCGACGAGCAACAGCGTGCCGTTTTCCCCGGTGAACGGGTCGTACTGTCCGAGGATCGCGGTCGACAGGAAGGCCAACATCGCACCTGCTTGCAGACCCGCAGGCTTGCCACCGAGCACGCCGCCCAGGCCGCCCGCGGCTCCCCCCGAGGTCTCCCCCTCGCCCGTCAGGTGCTTCATCGACGCTGCTGCGGCGTCGATCCACCCGGACCGGTCGACGATCTGGGCGTCAGGAACCGGGAGGCCGTCGGCCAGCCCTGTCGTCTCGCGCACCGGCCCCTCGGCGCGGACCGACGCATCCGCGAGCTCGGCGAACGCGGCATCGAAGGTGTATCGCGAGGTCGACGGCCCTTTCGGAGCCAGTTTGGACCCGGCCTTGGACGCCAGCCGCCAATCGACGGACGCCCCGAAACCACGGCCTGTCTCGTCGCTGCTTGTCGTTTCCGTGCTGTCGGTCACCGGCAACCACACAATCTGAGCGTCGACGCCACCGCATCCAACGCGGGCCTGCTCACTTCGGGCGGCCGGTCGTTGGACATGAGTGCGAACGTGAGTACTCTCCCGTCAACATCGACGACGTATCCAGCGAGAGCGCTTGCTGTCGACAGTGTGCCAGTTTTTGCCCGCACCCATCCGGCGCCGATGCGGCTGTTGGTGGCGTACCGATCCGACAGGGTGCCGGTGGACCCTGCCACCGGCAGGTAGTCGAGCATCGGGCGCAGATCGGGACGTTCAGATCCAGCCGCCGAGGTCACGATTCGATCGAGCAGCCGCGCCGGAATGCGATCGTCCACGGACAGGCCACTCATGTCGTGCAGCGTCAACCCGGACAGGTCGTAGCCGACCGAGTTCAGCGTCCGGCTCACCGCGTCCACGGCACCGTCGAATGATGCGGGTAGGCCCATCTCGATCGCGATCTCTCGACCGACCGCCTCGGCGAGGACGTTGTCCGAAAGCTGCATCATCTGGCCGAGCCGGACCCGCAGCGGGGCCGACTGCACGCTCGCCACCTGGTCCGCCCCCTCGGCCGCGGAGCCGATCGCGACCAGCGCTGGATCGATTCCCAGCCCGGTCGCCAACGATCGACCCGCGTCCAATGCTGGTTGCGCACTACGCGGAGATTCGTCCTCGAGCGGAATCGACCTGCCGCCGTCGATCATGATGGGCTCGATCGGGGTGATGTAGCCGGCGGCGACGTCGGGTTCGAACCATCCCTGAGCCATCGTCGGACCGCTGTATGCGGAGGTGTCCACCAGTATCCGTTTCACCTCGACACCCGCCCGCTCGATCTGCTCGACCAGATCGTCGATCCGCGCCGCACCAGGGTAGTACCCGGAGCTGCCGGCCGGCTGCGCCGTCAAAGTCGGGTCGCCCGCCGCGACCACCACGATCTCGCCGTCGACCTGGCCCCTGACCACCCGCGTCAAGACGCGGTGCTCCGGCGGAAGCGCCAACATGGCTGCGGATGCGGTCAACAGCTTCGCCGTCGACGCAGGTGTCATGGGCGCGTCCGGATTCTGCGACCACAGCACCTCACCGCTGACCGCGTCCGCGACAGCACCCGAGAACGTGCCCAACCCGTCCGAACCGACGACAGCAGCCAGCGCGGCAGCGAGACCCTCCGCAGTGGGAATCGAGTCCGAATCCGGTAGCGGAACGATGACTGGACTCGGCATCACCGGATCCGGTTCCGGTGCGCTCGCCTCCGGAAACGAGTCACCGGAGACGTTCGGGACGATCGCCGCGACCGCGGTGGCCCCCGTGGCGAGCAGCACAATCACACCGAGTGCCAGCAGAATTCGGGCGCGACGCCGCTTCCGACCGGCGGTCGGACCGAAGAATCGCTTGGTCAACCCCGCCAACGCTCCTCCACATGAGTTCGGCCGTCGATCCACACCGTCGGCGCCGGAACTGCCCAGTGGCAGCTTCTTCAACAGTATCCACGGGTCCGGTACGCTAGCGCCGCCACCATATTGCGTCACTCCATACGTACGCGAATAGAAGAACAGCGAGGACTGCACGTGCCGTTCGACGTCACCATCGAGATCCCCAAGGGTCAGCGCAACAAGTACGAGGTCGACCACGAGACCGGTCGCGTCCGCCTCGATCGCTACCTGTACACGGCGATGGCTTATCCGGCCGACTACGGCTACATCGAAGGCACCCTCGGCGAGGACGGCGATCCGCTGGACGCATTCGTACTGCTCCCCGAATCGGTCTACCCCGGAGTAGTCGTCGAAGCGCGCCCCGTCGCGATGTTCAAGATGGTCGACGAAGCCGGCGGAGACGACAAAGTGCTCTGCGTTCCCGCAGGCGACAAGCGCTGGGATCACATTCAGGACCTGAGCGATGTCTCCACCTTCGAACTGGACGCCATCAAGCACTTCTTCGTCCACTACAAGGACCTGGAGCCGAACAAGCACGTCACGGCAGCCGACTGGGTCGGGCGCGCGGAAGCAGAAACCGAAATCGCTGCGTCGTTCAAGCGTTTGACGGACAATCCGGGGCACTGAGCACGTATCGCGACCTTGTACAGACGAGACCAGCAAGCACGGTAACCGAGGCAAGTCACAGGTGGGGAGAACCATGACCGACAGCAGAACGACGGGCGAGCGCCGGAACTCGGAGTCGCGAGCAATATCCGATCCAGCTCAGTTCCCCGACCTGCCAGTCACCGTGGTGCTCGACCGAATCCCGGTACCCATTCTCGCCGTCGACCCCAGCGGCGGGATCGTCTTCGCGAACGAAGCGTTCGACGAACTGTTCGGCACCGACAGGTCCGAGCGGGCCGATTTCCACCTGCATGACATCTTCCCCGACCAGGCACCCGAGGGTGTCAACGTCGCAGACATGTTCCTCACCACCGTCGCTACCCGCGCCGACTCCCTGTGGCGCATGACCGACAAGACCGGGGATGTCGTTCAGGTCCGCGCGAGCAAGTCCATCCTCCGGCGCGCCGAGGACGACCTCGTCCTCGTTGCGTTGGAAGACTTCACCGACCAGCTCTGGAACGACCCCAAGAGCGCGCTTCGCTGACAGATCGGCAGGTGCGCGTGAGCCCAGCGTGCACCTGCCGAGCGCTCTGGCTCACGGCCGGCTCGGTTGAACTTTCTCGTAGTCGGTGAGGAACCGATCCAACAGATTCACCAACGCAACACGATCCTCCCGCGCCCAGTTCTGGATCACCGCACCGAGATGAATCGTCCGCTTGCGAAGCATCCGATCGGCAACCTCGCGGCCCTTCTCCGTCACCGCCAACACATACGCGCGACCGTCCTTCTCGTCACGCACTCGCTCCACATGACCGTGGTCGACCAACTGGCTGACCTGCCTGCTCACGGTCGACGGATCAGAATTCACCAAAGCCGCCAACTCGCTCGACCGCATCGGACCGTCCCGGAAAAGTCGAAACAGGCACACGAACGCCGCGCCCTCCACGCCACCGGACTCGGCCGACAACTGGGCCAACTTCCGCTCACGCAACCGCTGCAGCCGAACTAACTGCGTACCGAGTTCCTCGGCGCATTCCTCCATCTCAGCTGCCGCTTCTGTATCCATCTCAGCTGCCGCTTCTGTATCCATCTCAGCTGCCGCTTCTGTATCCATGTCAGCTGCCGCTGAAGTTCGCCGGGCGTTTCTCGAAGACTGCCGTGATTGCTTCCGTCAGATCGTTCGAGGCCAGGAACGCCGCATTCCACGCTGCCACGTAGCGGAGGCTGTCGTGGACAGCAGCCGAACGCGAATGATCGAGCACCGTCTTCACGCCCTGCACCACCAGTGGCGCGTTCGCCGCGATCTCCGCCGCCGTCGCGCGCGCCCCCTCTAGCAGTGCGTCGTAATCGGCGAACACGTCATTGACCAGGCCGATCTTCTCGGCGCGCGCAGCATCGATGTCCTTGCCCGTCAAGGCGAGCTCACGCAGGTGCCCGTCACCGATGATGGCCGGAAGCCGTGCCAGTGAGCCCATGTCCGCGACGATCGCGACCTTTACCTCTCGGACACTGAACTTGGCGTCCGCGCTGGCGTAGCGAATGTCCGCTGCGCTGATCAGATCGAGGCCACCGCCGATGCACCAGCCGTGCACGGCTGCCACGACGGGCTTGCGACAATCTGCAACCGCGTTGGTTGCAAGCTGCATCCTCTTGATCATGTCGTGGAAAACCGTGCGCGGACCCGCCAGCGCCTTGTCCGCCATCAGCGGCGCGAACTCGCCGCCCATGGCGGCGAGATCCAAACCGTAGGTGAAGTGCTTGCCGGAACCTGTCAGGAGAATCGCCCGAACCTCGGGATCGGCATCGAGCTCGGCGAACAGCTGCGGGCACTCGGTCCAGAAATCGTGACCCATCGCGTTGCCCTTGCCAGGCCCGAGCAGCGTCACCGCAGCGACATGGTCGGAAATCTCGACCGAGAATGCGTTCCAGTTACGTTCCGTCATCTTGCCGAGCCTAATGGGTCGCTCTTCTACACTTGCGCGAGAGCGCGGCCTCCGGGAGGCGCGGCTTGTTACGCCGCGTAACACCTGGGGAAACACCGTAGTTGTTCTCTGGCGCTTTGCCCCATGCGCGGCCCATCATGACTTCCATGATGATGCACTGGGGTCTTGGGTTGGAGACGTTCAACGACCTACCGCGTCGCAAAGCCATCCACGCGCTGTACGAATGCTGCTGCTCGTTCACGTGGGCATCCCGGGTTGCCGACGCCCGGCCATTCAGGTCATACGCCGAACTCATGGCGCGCGCCGACGACGAGCTCGGACAATTGTCCGACGCCGACGTCGACCGCATCGTTTCCACGCATCGATCGGCAGGGAAGGTGTGCTCGGGGATGGACGCTGCCACGCAGAGCGTGTTCATCGACGCGTGCCGTATGTATGTCGAGCGCTATGGCTACGGATACATCGTGTCCCCGCCGGTGCCCGAAGATGGCACGGCCGAGGACGAGCCGGACTCGCGGTTGATACTCATCGATCTCGGACACCGGCTCGACAACAGCCTGGAGACCGAGCGCAAAGTCATGCGCGATGAGCTCGCCAAGATCAACCACACCAGAATCGAGCGAGTCTTGGGACCGGAAGAGGGCTGGCCGTTCTGAAAAGCTGGGTTAGATCAGGCCGATAACTCGGCCGATGAGACCGATGACCACGATGAGCACCACTACCCCGAGCACACCGAGGAAGATCACCGGCAACTTCAGTGTTCGCTGCGGTGGTTCATGCTGGGGCCCGCCGACGCCTGTCTCCGCGGGTGGAGTGTCACCGGGCGTGACGCTGCCACCGCGTTCGAGGCCGGCAGTTTCACTCGGATCAGGGTTCTCAGCAGACATGATCGAGGGTTACCCGGTAGTGACCGAATCAACCACGTTCCGCGGCGCGGGAAATCGCGCCTAGAAACAATTCGGTGATCGCATCACCGATGGCCCGCTGATCGATCTGCTCGGGATCCACCGAGTGTTCGACGGCCAGACCCGAGATCACGGCCAGCAGTGACGTCGCAACTCCGCGCGCATCGAGCGAATCCTGCACCCCCCATGCTGCCGCCCGCTCGCGGATCAACGCCTCGAGTTCGCTTCGTAAGTGACGACGTTCACTCCGATACGCACCGTTGAGCGCCGGGTCGCGGCCCGCTTGAATGGCGAATTCGGTCACCAACAGTGGCCAACGCGGCTCGTCGACGAGCCACGACGCGATGGCGTCGCCACTTCGTCCTGCGGCGTCACCCGGTCCCAGCCCCGAGACGGTCTCGATGACCCGGGCGGCGAGATCCATCGACTTCTTGGCCAGCAACTGAGCAAAGAGCGCCTGCTTGGAGTCGAAGTTGGAGTAGACGGCACCCTTGGTGAAACCCGCGCGACGGGCGATGTCCTGCAACCTCGCCGCCGCGTACCCGTTGTCGGTGAACTCCTCGGCAGCCGCATCGAGCAGCCGTTCACGGACGTTTTCCCGCCCGGGCCGAGGCAGCGGCCCACCGGAACGCGACGGCTGTGTCGGTGGCCACGCTTCTTGCCCTTCAGCACTCACGATACCTAGAGTATTCAATACCTCAGGTATCCACAATGTCGATATCCACAATGTCGAAGGAGTTCGTATGCGCAGGATTTGTTGGCTCGCGTTCGGGGTGCTGATACTGCAGCTCGGTTTCATCGCGAGCTACGTGGCGGCGTTCCACCAACCGACGCCTCGGGACATTCCCATCGCTGTCGTCGCCGAACAGGGCCTGCCCGCCGATATCGCCGTCGACACCGCAGCGAGATTGAACGCCATCGACGGCGCCCCCTTGGCCGCGCGAACCGCCGACAACACCGGCGAGGCCCGCACTCTGCTTCGTGACCGTGAGATCCTCGGCGCCTACGTCCTGAGCCCCTCGGGCACGGACACCCTCGTCACCGCGAGCGCGGCAGGTAGTTCCATCTCCGCTGCGCTGGAGTCGATCTTCACCGAGGTGGAACAGTCACAGAACCGTCAGTTCGTCGTGCGCGACGAGATTCCAGTGGGCATCCACGACAATCGCGGCTTGTCCGGCTTCTACCTCGCAGTGGGCTGGGTGGTCGGCGGCTACCTCCTGGCCGCTGCCATCGGACTACTCGTCGGCGCCCCGAACTCGCTGCGAGAGGCCGCATCTCAACTCGGGGTCTTCGCCGCGCATTCGGTGTTGTCCGGCGCACTGGGGGCGTGGCTCGTCACCCATATCCTCGGAACCTTCGCCGGCCATTGGTTTCCGCTGTGGCTTCTCGGCGCCGGAGTCGTCTTCGCCACATCGGTGTTCACGCTCGGCCTACGAGCAGCGATCGGAGTCGCCGCCGTTCCGATTGCCATCATCGTCTTCGTCATTCTCGGAAACCCCAGCGCAGGAGGCGCTTTCGGACCCAACGTACTACCCGAGTTCTATGCCGCGGTCGGTCGCTGGATCACACCGGGCGTCGGCACCGAGGGCGTCCGCAGCATCGTGTACTTCTCCGGCACCGGACTGGGGCAACCGGCGCTCGCGCTGGCTCTGTATGCCGTCGTCGGCGTCGCGTTGCTGCTCGTATTCACCGCTCGCAGGACCCGATCGTCGGACAGGCACGAAGAGCAGCAGCCAGTATCCTGACCGGCATGACCGCAACGTTCCCGCTCCCCCTACCCGATCTGGCCGTCCGAACCCTGGGCGGCGCGGTCGTCTGGGCGAACGACGAAACCTTTGCGGAGAAAGAGAATCTGGTCAAACCGGGCAAGCCCGACTACCAGAGTGCAACCTTCGGGCACAAAGGCCAGATCTACGACGGTTGGGAGACGCGCCGTCGTCGCGAGGACGGGTACGACGAGGCGATCGTCCGGCTGGGGGCTCCCGGTGTGATCCGCACCATCATCGTCGACACAGCCTGGTTCACCGGCAACTACCCGCCCCGCATTTCCGTGGAAGCGGCGTCGGTAGACGGCTTCCCGTCGGCGCAGGAGCTGTACGAGAACGCCGAATGGAAGACCATCGTGGCGGTCAGCCCTGTTCAGGGCGACAGCGAGAACCGCTTCGACGTCACCTCGGACGAGCGATGGACGCACGTCAAGCTGTCCATCTACCCGGACGGCGGGGTCGCACGACTGCGTGTCCTCGGACGCGGGCGCCCGGACCCGGGTTTCGCCGCCGCCGGCCCATTCGATCTGGCCGCTCTCGAGAACGGCGGATACATCTCCGCGTGCTCGAACATGTTCTACAGCTCACCGAACAACCTGCTGCTGCCCGGCCCACCGCGTTCGATGGGCGAAGGCTGGGAGACCTCCCGTCGCCGAAGCGGATCCAACGACTGGGTGCAGGTGACCTTGGCAGGCACCGGCACTGTCCGACTGGCCGAACTCGACACCACCTGCTTCATCGGCAACGCACCGGGCGCGGCGTCGCTGAAGGGTCGCCTCGACGATGGCGAGTGGGTCGAACTTCTCCCCCGCACCCGGCTGCAACCGGACACTCGCCACCGATTCCTCATCGACGAAGACGAACCGGTGTCCGAGGTGAGGATGGACATCTTCCCCGACGGTGGCATGGCGCGATTGCGGCTCTTCGGCAACGTCACTGCCTAGACAACCGCAAACGGGTGATGTCTGGAAACCGCGTGATGACTGCGAATTTCGGGCTGTGGCAATATCCTCGAGTACATGCCCCGGCTTCTACATCCGAACGCCGCCCACGTGGCCGACATCTTGATCTCGCGCGGGCATCACGGGGTCGTCATCACCGCACCCGAGCCGACCGCAACCGCGGCCGCCGCTGCTCGGTCGCTGGGGGTGCCCGTCGGCGCGATCGTGAAATCGTTGGTGTTCCTACTCGACGACGATCCGGTGCTGGTGCTGGTCTCGGGTGATCACGAGGTCGATATGACAGCGACGGGCGCACGGCTCGGCGGCACGCTGACCCGTGCGCCGCTGGAGCTGGTGAAGCACTCGACGGGGCAACCGCTCGGCGGCATCGCGCCGGTAGGTCACCCGACCAATCTGCCGACGTACATCGACGAAACGCTCGGCGATCACCCAGAAGTGTGGGCGGCGGCCGGGCATCCCAACACGGTCTTCCGAACCAGTTATTCCGAGCTGTTGCGGATCACTGCCGGGCTCGCGGTCCGCGTCACCTGAGCGCGCATCGAGAATGCCGTCACGACGCGATCACACCGTCACCGGGGAGCATTCCCGTCGCTGCACGCACGGCGGCGGCAGAGAACACCACTCCTCGCTTCTCGAGCCACGGCACCACACCGAGGGCGACGGCTGCGAGTGCGCGCGTATCGGCACCGACGGGGATCAAGGTGACACCGTCTGCGACCGCGGCTGCTCCGATGTCGGCGATCAGACCGGCGAGCCCGGACGGCGTCCCGACGTACCGGATCGAGCTCGGTACCGCCGGGCCGTTCGAGGCCGCGAACTCCCGGCGAGCGGTGCGCGCATCGTCGGCGATCCAGATCTCGACGTCGAGGAAGACTGCGACGCTGTCAGCGTCGTCACCTGCCGCAATGGCCTCGGAACGTGCTCGAAGACGAATCTGCTGGCTTTCGCGCAGGTCGGCGGCGTGGATGCGCCGGAGCGTTTCATGCGGCGATGCGTTGTCGGCTGGTGACCCGTCGGTGATTTCGGTCCACGCACCGCGACGACCGACTGCGACACGAACGGCTGAGGTGGATGACATGCGGTGTACTCCTCGGGTAAGGGCGCCGAACTACGGGGTTTGGATCGAACCCGCAGCCCAACACGATCCCGACGAGGTGCGGCAGAGATCAAGATGCCTGCGCCGCCACCAGCGGCCGGCCGCAACGCACTCGCACTCATCCAGCGATGCTAACCGCATGCGCCGCGCGCGTGGATTCGGCACCGGGATTGCCTCGCTTGTTCCTCCTGGTACGTCTTCGGTGGATGCCCCGTGATGACCACTCTTCGATCGCGCCACGGCAACAAGACCACCCCATGTGAGTGGTTGTACGTGCCAGGTTATGTACAACCACTCACATGGGCCGAAGGCCCCTTCCCGAGTAGACTGCCCCGGTGCCGAGCTCGTAATGACTGTTCACCTGCAGGCCAACCGAACATGAGATAACGATCAACGACCTACGAGTGCCCGACGAGATGAAGGAAACCCGGTTGTCCGTGCAATCACAATCGGAATCGGCAGACGCTCAGCCCGCTGCCGCCGTACCTGATGTATATCTGCGCTCGGAGCGTGCTCCGAGCCCTCGCACCCTCATCGACATCTTGCGTGCGACCACCTCGCGCTTCCCCGACGCCACCGCCATCGACGACGGGTCGGTGTCGGTCACCTACCGCGAACTTCTCGAGGACATCGACGAGGGCGCGCAGTGGCTGGCCCGGGCCGGAGTTCGACGCGGTGATCGCGTCGGCATCCGGATGCCGTCCGGCTCCTTCTCTCTGTACGTCGCCATCCTGTCGATCCTCAACGTCGGGGCGGCGTATGTGCCCGTCGATGCCGACGATCCGGACGAACGCGCCGAGCTGGTGTTCGGCGAGGCCAAGGTCACCGCGGTCGTGACGGCAGGCGGCATCGCCGCCGGTACGGCAGACAAGCAGGACATTCCAGCGCCGGAGACTCTCACCATCCCGGCACCAGAGGACGACGCCTGGGTCATCTTCACCTCGGGCTCGACCGGGACTCCCAAGGGTGTCGCCGTCAGTCACCGCAACGCCGCGGCCTTCGTCGATGCAGAAGCCCGCATGTTCATGCAAGACGATCCGCTGGGCCCGGGTGACCGGGTGCTGGCAGGACTGTCCGTTGCGTTCGACGCCTCATGTGAGGAGATGTGGCTCGCGTGGCGCCACGGCGCCTGCCTGGTGCCTGCCCCGCGTTCGCTGGTACGAAGCGGTTTCGATCTCGGCCCCTGGCTCGTCTCGCGCGACATCACCGTCGTGTCGACGGTTCCCACCCTCGCCGCGCTGTGGCCTGCCGTCGCACTGGAAGCGGTTCGCTTGCTGATCTTCGGCGGCGAGGCCTGCCCGCCGGAGCTCGCCGAACGCCTCGCTGTCGACGGCCGTGAGGTATGGAACACGTACGGACCCACCGAGGCCACCGTCGTGGCATGCGCGTCGATCATGGACGGCAAAGGCCCGGTCCGCATCGGTCTACCGCTCGACGGCTGGGATCTCGCCGTCGTCGACGGAGCCGGCAAGCCAGTTTCCGTCGGCGAGGTCGGTGAGCTCGTCATCGGCGGAGTCGGACTCGCACGCTACCTGGACCCGGCGAAGGACGCCGAGAAGTACGCGCCAATGCCGACGCTCGGGTGGGACCGCGCCTACCGCAGTGGTGACCTGGTCAAACTCGAGCTCGAAGGTTTGCTGTTCCAGGGCCGCGCCGACGATCAGATCAAGCTCGGCGGCCGACGCATCGAGCTCGGCGAGATCGACAATGCGTTGCAGTCGCTTCCCGGTGTCGGCGGTGCGGCCGCCGCCGTCCGCAAGACCGGTACCGGCAATTCCGTGTTGGTCGGATACCTGGCCAGCACCGATCCCAACTTCGACCTCGACGCTGCGCGCACCCTGCTCGCCGAGCAGCTTCCCGCGGCACTGGTGCCGCGCCTCGCGCTCGTCGAGGAGATGCCCACACGCACCTCGGGCAAGGTCGATCGGAACGCACTACCCTGGCCGCTCCCAGGAAAAGCCGAGGCCGCGGATCTGGACGGAACCGCCGGCTGGGTGGCGCAGCTGTGGACCAACATCCTCGGTGCCCAGGTCACCGACGAGAACGCCGATTTCTTCCAGAACGGCGGCGGCTCGTTGTCGGCCGCACAGTTGGTGACGGCGCTGCGGGAGAGATTCCCGGAAATCACCGTCGCGCAGCTCTACGACCATCCTCGGCTCGGGTCGCTGGCCCGGTACCTCGACGAGCTGAAACCGCCTCTCGAGGTGGTTCCGCGTGACGTCGAACCCACCTCACGCACCGCTCAGTGGGCGCAGATCGCGGCTACGGTCCCGCTGACGACGCTGACGGGCCTGCAGTGGGTCACCTGGCTCGGCATTCTGTTCAACGTCATGTCCTGGTTTGCCGACGTGACCTGGGCGCCGACGGTGTCGTGGTGGTGGATTCTCCTCGCGTTCGTTCTCTTCATCACCCCGGTCGGGCGTATGGCCATCTCGGTGGTCGGTTCCCGAATCTTGCTGGCCGGGCTGAAACCGGGTGCGTACCGGCGCGGCGGCAGCATGCACGTTCGCCTGTGGGCGGCGACGCGGTTGACCGACGCGAGCGGGGCGTCGAACCTGTCCGGTGCGCCGTGGATGGTCTACTACGCCCGCGCGCTGGGCGCGAAGATCGGCAAGGGCGTCGACTTGCACACCTTGCCGCCGGTGACGGGAATGCTCGAGCTGGGCGACGGGTGCTCGGTCGAACCCGAGGTCGATCTCAGCGGCCATTGGATCGACGGCGACATCGTCTACATCGGTGAGATCAAGATCGGCGCGGGCGCCGCTGTCGGGGCCCGCTCGACGGTGCTCCCGGGTACGTCCATCGGCAAGAACGCGGTCGTCAGTGCCGGTTCCGCCGTCGTCGGTCGGGTCAAAGCGGGCCAGCTCTGGTCCGGGTCGCCGGCGACGAAAGTCGGCAAAGCCGAACATCCTTGGCCGCAGGAGGCCCCGCCCCGCGCCACTCATTGGGTGCTCGCCTACGGGGTGGCATCACTGTTCCTGTCCGGGATGGCGATCTTCTCCATCGGTGTCTCGCTGGTGCTGATGGGCTGGTGGTTGCACACAGCGTCGACGCTGACCGGCGCGCTCGGTCGCGCCGCGATCATGCTGCCGGTCGCGACGCTCGTCTCGCTGGGCACCTTCGCACTGATCACTCTTGTCGCGGTGCGCGTTCTCAGCATCGGACTCACCGAGGGCTATCACCCTGTGCGTAGCCGCATCGGCTGGCAGGTGTGGGCGACGGAACGTCTCATGGACTCCGCCCGTACGTTCTTGTTCCCGATCTACGCGGGCCTGCTCACCCCACACTGGCTTCGACTCCTCGGCGCCAAGATCGGCAAGGACGTCGAAGCGTCCACCGTGCTGATGATTCCCAAGTTCACCACTGTCGCCGATGGTGCCTTCCTCGCCGACGACACGATGGTCGCCAGCTACGAGCTCGGCGGCGGGTGGATGCACCTCGGTGACGCGAAGGTCGGCAAGCGCGCGTTCCTCGGCAACTCCGGCATGACCGGGCCGGGTCGCACTGTCCCCAAGAACGGACTGGTCGCGGTACTGTCCGCGACACCGGACAAGGCCAAGTCCGGTTCGTCGTGGCTGGGCAGCCCGCCGGTGCGGTTGCGCCGGGCCGCGGGACGAGCAGACTCCTCCCGCACCTTCGATCCGCCGACCAAGCTCAAAATCGCCCGCTCGCTCGTCGAGACCTGCCGTTTGTTGCCCGTCATGGTCACGTTCGGCATCGGACTCGGGGTGCTGTTCGGTCTCACGGCTCTGGCCGAGAATTGCGGCTGGTGGCTCGCCGCACTGCTGAGTGGGGTGGTGTTACTCATCGCCGGCGCCGTCGCCGCCGGAGTGTCAGCGGCGGCGAAGTGGATGTGGGTGGGCCGCATCGACAAGGTCGAGCATCCGCTGTGGAGTTCTTTCGTATGGCGCAACGAGGTCGCGGACACGTTCGTCGAGATGGTGGCCGCGCCATGGTTCGCGCGCGCCGCAGAGGGTACTGCGGTACTGAACATGTGGTTACGCTGGTTGGGCGCCGATATCGGTCGAGGGGTGTGGTGTGAAACGTATTGGCTGCCCGAGGCAGACCTCGTGACGCTCGAAGACGGGGCGACGGTCAATCGAGGGTGCGTTGTTCAGACACATCTGTTCCATGATCGGATCATGTCCATGGACAGCGTGACACTCGGAAAGGGCGCAACTCTGGGACCACACTGCGTGGCACTTCCCGCCGCAGGTATCGGCGAGGGGGCCACAGTCGGTCCTGCATCGCTGGTGATGCGCGGGGACACCGTGCCGGACCACACACGGTGGCAGGGCAATCCGATCGCGCCGTGGGCAAAGGGCGACCCCTACGCACGCATCATGCCCGCCGAGGAGAACTGAGTGAAGTCCGACCGGTCCAAGCTGGTGGCACCCGTGTTCGACCACGGCGCGAACAGCGACCCGATCGACGACTATCTCCCCGAGAACGGCAATCGCGGCTACCGCGTCTCGCGGTACGAGCTGGACCTCGAATACAAGGTCGAGAGCAACAGACTCGCCGGCCGAGCGAAGATCACCGCCGTCACGACGGCGACGGTCGCGAAGTTCGCGTTCGATCTCGGTCCTGCGCTGCGGGTCTCGAAGGTATCGGTCAACGGTTCACGCTCGGTGAAGTTCGCCCACCAGCGCGGCAAGCTGACGATCACTCCCGCCAAGCCCATCGCCTCCGGGGCTGCTCTGGTGGTATCCATCCAGTACAGCGGTACTCCCGAACCCATCAAGGGTTTCTGGGGTGAGGTCGGCTGGGAGGAGTTGACCGAGGGGGCGATCGTGGCGAGTCAGCCGAACGGGGCGGCGTCGTGGTTCCCGTGTGACGACCACCCGGTCTCGAAAGCCAGCTACGGCATCACCATCACCACGGACTCGCCGTACTACGCGGTGGCCAACGGCACGTTGATGCGAAAGCAGACGCGCGCCAGCCGCACGACGTGGGTGTACGAGCAGCCCGAACCGATGGCGACGTACTTGGCCACCATTCAGATCGGCCACTACAGCCAACACATCACCAGCAGAGGGCCCGTCGAGATCAAAGCTGTTCTCCCGCAACGGCTTCGACGTAATTTCGACTACGATTTCGGCCGTCAGACCGAGATGATGAGCACCTTCTCCCGGCTGTACGGACCGTACCCGTTCGCCGCGTACACCGTCGTGGTCACCGACGATGACCTCGAGATCCCCATCGAGGCGCAAGGGTTGTCGATCTTCGGCGCCAACCACTGTTCGGGGACTCGCAACTTCGAGCGACTCGTCGCGCACGAGTTGGCGCATCAGTGGTTCGGCAACTCACTGACCCTGGGCAAATGGAAGGACATCTGGTTGCACGAGGGGTTCGCGTGCTATTCCGAATGGGTGTGGTGCGAGCACGCCGACGGTGCGCCCGCAGCCGCCAAAGCTCGTCGCGTCCACCAGATGCAGCGCGGACTCCCCCGAGATCTCGTGCTCGCCGACCCCGGACCGGACAAGATGTTCGACGACCGCGTGTACAAGCGCGGGGCGTTGACGTTGCATGCTCTGCGCACCACGATCGGCGACGACAAGTTCTTCGAACTCATCCGAGAATGGACGTCGAAGTACCGCTACTCGACGGTGAGCACAGTCGACTTCACCGACCTCGCTTCCCGTTTCGGGTGCCCCCGCGACTTCTGGGAGCCCTGGCTCGGGAGCACCACCCTGCCCCCGCTGCCCTGATTTCGCGATTTAACCTCCTGTTGTGCGCCAAATCGTCTATTTCGCGCACAACAGGAGGTTAAATTCGCGGGCGCTCCAGGTGCGCGCTGGATCGACTGCGCACGAACACCCAGCAGAGCGCGGCCATGACGGCCCCGAAGGTGAAGATCATCGGATAGGTCACCACACCCGGCCACTGCTGCGTGATCGCGGACAAGATCGCCGGCACCGCGAACCCGAGGTAGGTGAGGGAGTAGAACACTGCGGTGAGTCCGGCCAAGTCGTCGGGCCCAGCGATGCGCTGCACCTCCTGCAGACCCGACACCAGCGCCATTCCGTAGCCGCACCCGAGGACGGCCGCGGCGATGAGCGCTGCCGCGATGGTCAATTCGGATGCCGCCCACGCGGCGAGCAGCATTCCGAGAACGAGGATCGACAATGATACGAGTGCGCCGCGCGCGGCAAGCGGAGTGTCGATCCGGCGTCCGACGGCTTGAATCGCGAAGCCGGCGCCGAGCGCGATCACGGACATCAACGCGGACAACGCGATCGGATATCCGCCGCTGCGCTCCGCCATCAGCGACGGTAGCACCGCGTACGCGACGCTCGCCGCACCGAACACCCAGGGCGCCAGCGGCAGCACGATCAACAGGAACCGTTTGTGCTGTGCTGAAGGGATTTTCAGGTCGTCGATCAAGCGCCCTTGCTGCGCGCGCTCCCTAGTTTCGGCTACCGAGAGCATGCCGATTCCGGCGGCGATGCAGATGATCACGTGGACTGCGTAGGCGAGATGGGTCGGCCACGGAGCCCATTGAGCGAGCACTCCCGCGACACCGGCGCCGAGCGCGAACCCCGCGGTCAGGCTCATCGCAGCGCGACGAGCACCGGTGCCGTCGGCAGTTGCCGGGTCCAGGGCGGAAAGCTCTTTGATCCAGCTACCGCCGACGGCCATGCCGATGCCGAGTGCGATACCGCTGAGGACACGTCCGGCGAACAGCAGTGCCGCCGTATCCGGGCCCAGGGCGATGAGAATCGACCCGGCTGCGGCCACCGCCGTCGCGGGCAACATGACCGGGCGACGACCGAGCCGATCCGACAACGGACCGCAGATGAGCAGTGCGGGAACGATTCCGAGGACGTAGGCGAACAGGAAGGTGTCGACGGTGACGGCGGAGAATCCGTGTTCGAGCCGATACATCACCAGCAGCGGCGTGAACTCGTTGCCGCCCCAGGCCACGGCGAACATGCCGGCGGCGACGAGAATCCACTTCCTGGCGCCGAGGTCGACGGCCTGCGCGACGGTACTCGACTCGGTCATTGCATGCCCCCTGCGTTCAGTCCGTGTGTGCGACGCATGTGCGCGTCGACCGCTGCGGAGAACCCGTCCGCGTCGGCGGCCTCGATCAGGTCCGTGAGCCGGGTGTGGTCGTCGACGATGCGCAGAATCTGTTCTGGTTCGCGGGCGAGCGAGTTGGTCGTCATCCGCCGCTGACGCTCCCGCAGGCCCGAGTAGAAGGCGTCGAGCAGCGGGTTGCCGCCTGCGCGCACGATGAGTCGGTGAAAGTCGGCGTCCGCGGCGCTGAATTCGGCGCGGGTGCCGGTGGCGGCGATCTCACGTTGGCGGCTCAGGCTTTCCCTCAGGTGGCCGACGAGTTCCGTCCGGACCGGATCGTTTTTCGCGAGGGACCGCACACTGCCGGTTTCGACGAGCCACCTCGCGGACACCACGTGTTCGGCCTCACCTGGGGCAATCGGAACGACGAGGGCGCCGCGTTTGGGATACAGCCGCATCCACCCTTCGACCTGCAGGCGGAGGAACGCCTCCCGGACAGGGGTGCGACTGATGTTCATGCGTCCCGCGATATCGCCCTCGCTGACCAGTTCACCGCCGGGCAGCTCACCGGCGACGATCAGCTCCTTGACCGTCGCGTACGCCTGCTCGGAGGCGGAGGTTTCCTTAGACACAACATAGATACTAGATTCTCCTCCGCATTCCTGTTCCGGTGGGCAACAAGAAACCTGGCTCCAGTGGACAACTTAGGATCGGCATACCTTATAGTTTCCGGCGTGGCCAGCAAGACCAATCAGACAAAGCGTCCATTTGTGCACTTCGCGTGCCAACTGGGTCAGTTCGGCGATGCACCCGCCTTGCTGGCGGGAGCCGAGACGGTCACCTACCGTGATCTGGACAAGCGCGTCGAACGGCAGGCCAGGGAGCTCGGCAGTAGCCGACGTCTGGTGCTGGTCGCCGGTGCAAACACAATCGACTCGATCGTCACCTACCTCGCGGCGCTCCGAGGCGGGCACCCGGTGTTGTTGGCACCGGGAGAGAACCTCGACGGACTGATCGCGGCCTATTCACCCGATGTTGTAGTGCGTAATGCGGACGGTCGCACGGTTGTCGAAGAACTCCATCAGCACACCGCGCACCGCCTGCACCCAGACCTCGCCTTGCTGCTGAGCACCTCCGGATCAACCGGGTCGCCGAAGCTCGTGCGCCTCTCGCACAGCAACGTGCAGTCCAACGCCGAATCGATCGCGGACTATCTCGCGATCCGCGACACCGATCGCGCTGTCACGACGCTGCCCATGCATTACTGCTATGGGCTGTCCGTAATACACAGCCACCTGCTGCGCGGCGCCACACTGGCGCTCACCGACACCTCGGTTACCGATCCTGAATTCTGGGATCTCGTCCGGGCCCAACGCGTCACCACCTTCGCGGGAGTGCCGTACACCTTCGATCTGCTCGACCGCATCGGGTTCGATCAGCTGGATCTGCCCGACCTGCGCTACATCACGCAGGCCGGCGGTCGGCTGCCACCAGAGCGCGTTCGAAGCTACGCCGAACTCGGCCGACGCCGCGGTTGGGACCTGTTCGTCATGTACGGGCAAACCGAGGCCACAGCCCGGATGGCCTACTTGCCACCAGATTTCGCCGCCACCCATCCGCACACCATCGGGCGGCCGATTCCCGGCGGATCCTTCCGGATCGAGCCCCTGGGCGACGCCCCGGACGGGACGGGTGAGCTCGTATATTCGGGGCCGAACGTCATGTTGGGGTATGCAGAGGCTCCCGAGGACCTCGCGCTCGGGGACACTCTGGCGGGCGAACTGCGGACCGGCGACCTCGCCAAGTGCACCGATGAAGGGTTGTACGAGGTGGTCGGCCGCCGAAGCCGATTCGCGAAAGTGTTCGGCCTGCGTATCGATCTTCAACATGTCGATTCTGCACTGGCTCAGCGCGGGCTGACAGCCTGCTGCACGGGCGGTACAAACGAACTCGTCACGGTCGTCGAGAACGGCGGTGGTGTCGAAGATGTACGGCGATGGACCGCCAAGGCCAGTGGCCTTCCCGTCTCGGCGGTTCGAGTGTGCGTCGTCGACGAGCTTCCCCGGACATCGAGCGGGAAGCCGGACATCCGAGCCGTCGCCGAAATTGCCGGGCGGCACGAAGTCCGCCCCGACTCTGCTGCGACGAGCACCGATGTGAAAGCGCTCTACGCCGATATCCTGCACTGCCCGAATGTCTCCGACGACGACACGTTCGTGAGCTTGGGCGGCGACTCGCTCTCGTACGTTCGGATGTCCCTCCGGCTCGAGGAACTGCTCGGCTCCCTCCCCGAGAACTGGCACACCACCCCGGTGAGGGACTTCGTGCACGCTCCGAGGCTGCGACGCGGCTGGCGCCGAGTGGAGACGAATGTGCTGCTGCGTGCAATCGCCATCGTGCTGATCGCCGGATCGCACATTCACCTGTTCACGTTGCTCGGTGGGGCGCACGTGCTCCTCGGTATTGCCGGCTACAACTTCGCTCGTTTCCACCTCGGTTCGGCCGAACGCAAGCAGCGCATGCGTCGTGCGCTCATCAGCGTCGCCAGGATCGCCGTGCCCAGCATGGTCTGGATCGGGGCCGTCATCGCGCTCACGGGCGACTACCGCATCACCAGTGCATTCCTGCTCAACGGGATCTTCGGCCCGGACGGCTGGTCCGCGGAATGGAGATACTGGTTCGTCGAGGCAATCGTGTACATCGTCCTCGTCGTTGTTGCGGTGCTCTACATTCCAATGGTCGATCGTCTCGAACGGATCCACCCGTTCTGGTTCGCCATGGGGCTCGTGGCCCTGGGGCTGGTGACGCGCTACGGCCTGGTCGACGTCGACGACGGCCGCAACCGCATCCTGACCGCGTCGGTGGTGTTCTGGTTGTTCGCGCTAGGTTGGGCCGCCGCCCGGGCGAGCACTGTGTGGCACCGAATGTGCGTTACCGCAGCCATAGTGGCCACAGTCCCTGGGTTCTTCTTCGGTGAGACACAGCGCGAGATTCTCGTCGTCGGCGGTCTCTGCCTCCTGGTGTGGGTCACGTCGGTCCCCTGCCCCGCGCTGGTCGGACGGATCGCTGGGGTGCTGGCGAGCGCTTCCCTCTACATCTACCTCACGCACTTCCAGGTGTACCTCCCGCTGCGTGACGACCATCCCTGGCTGGCGCTATTTCTGTCGATAGCGGTCGGGATCTGCTATTGGCAGGCCGTGACCTTCGCAACTGCCCTCTGGCACCGGTGGAACCCAAAGGGCTCGCGTCTGGTCAAGTCGTCGGTCGAATCGACGGTGGGACGATCGCGCGACGCGGAATCGGACTCGAATACGCGACGCTCGTGGTCACCGAACCCAGTGCGCCGATCCGGCCACTGATCCGCTCGAGGTCGCGCATCGACACAGCCAGTACCTTGATGATGAAACAGTCGTCGCCGGTGACGTGGTGCGCTTCGACGACCTCTGGCGTCGTATCCAGTACGTCGTGCAACGGCTTGTAATTGCTACTGGGATAGCGGAGTCGAAGATAGGCGAGAATCGGATAACCGAGCTTCTCCGGGTCCACGTCAGCGGTGTACCCACGGATCACTCCCCTGTCCTCGAGTCGACGCACACGTTCGCCGACGGCGCTGGTGGACATGTGGACCCTCCGACTCAGTTCGGCGATGCTGAGCCGGCCGTCCTCTTGGAGCGCGGAAAGCAGCTCTGCGTCGACGGTATCCATTGGGGGCGTCTGATCCTCGGCCATCCAGTGATAATGCCACCGAATCGACGGCCAAGAGCGCGCAATGCCGTGAAGTCCACCTTCCCTGCTCGATACGCGAGATCTAGCGTTGACGGTGTCGGGTGCGGCCGAGGATGCGAGGCTGCCGAGCAGTGAATACGGAAGGGGCAGAATGCCTTCGGAGCAGATGGCTTTCTATCGGAACAAGTTGGCATACGAGACGGATTCCTCGGATCTATACGAGGCATTGCAGCAGGATGAATCTCAGGTCGTCGTGATCGACGGTCGCAGCCGTGACGCTTTTCTTGCGGAACACATTCCGGGCGCGATCAACGTGCCTCATCGCACGATGTCATCGGCGACGTTGGAGGGGTTCGCCAAGGATAGGCGGTACGTCACCTACTGCGACGGAATCGGATGCAATGCCTCCACAAAGGCCGCAATGAACATGGTGGAGTTGGGTTTCGACGTCACCGAGCTATTGGGCGGTCTCGACTGGTGGCGGCGTGACGGGTATGCGACGGAGGGCAAGAACGCCCAGCCGGCAACGTCGATGTCCACCTGCGGATGCGACGGGTAGTCGACCCGATTCGAGTCCTGGATCAATTGATCTCGAGCTCGTAGTAGAAGGACGTCGGACCCCCAGGGCCACCCTCGTGACAGTCGAATCCCCGTTTTTCGTAGACGTGCCGGGCCGCCTCGTCGTCGGCGCTGGTCGCCAGATCTATTTGCGTGGCACCCCGTTCCTTCGCATGGGCGATGACGCCGTCGAGGAACGCGGTGCCGTGACCTTTGCCGCGGTGAGCGGGTTGGATGTAGAACTCGGCCAGGTACGCTTCCTGGGCCTCGGTCCACGTACCGGTCCGAAAACGGAGGACCGCCACACCGATCCCGGGGGTGCCGAACGTCAACACGCTCGTATCGCCAGCATGGATGAGTTTCGCAAGATGAGCTGCGAGCCAATCAGGTTCAGGCGCAGGCTCGTCGTATTCTCGATTGAAGTCGACGAGTAGCTGAGCTGCATCAGCCAATCCGTCGGGGTCCAGTACGTTGCACGTACCGAGATCATTGTTCATGACGTGCCTTCCCGGTCAGCCCCTCGACATGACCAAGGCATGCGCGTCACGCAAACCCAAGCCTGCCTGTCGGGTCGTGCGGTGTGTCAGTTCGCGGGCGGCTTGATGTCCTTGCCTGCTGCAATGTCGCGGAGCCACTGCGGGACGGGCTCCTTGTCGTATTCGCGAAGTTTGATGGAGGCTCCGGCGGCAGCCGCGCGGACCTTCCGGCGTTGCTCGGGGGTCCAGGCCCGGCGCGGTTCGGTGGTGGTCATGAGCGCTCCTCGCGGTGTGCAGTAGAACCATTGTCGCTGTTGTCGTCGGTTTCCGCCAGGTCGTCGCTGTCGGCGGCGATGTCCCGGTCTGCGATTGCACGGAGCGTCCGCCGATCGGTCCTGGCGATAAACGGTGTTGCCGCGACGGTGCCGAACACGGTCCAGCCGAGTGCGGCTTCATCGGGATTGTCGCTGACGGTGCGCTCGAGGCACCAGGTGATGCGTTGCCAGGATTGGGCGCGGTTGTCGGCGCGAGTGCGTTGGCTGACGGTTCCGGCGACGCCGACGATGGCGAGTAGTCCGACGACGAGGGTGATCCATGCTTGCGCTGGCACGGGCAGGCTTTCTTCCCGTAGTGGGATTTCGTTACCTTCGAAGCCACCGATGGAACGCGCCGATCAGTAGACAGGAATACCCTCGATGCCGGGTTCAACTTGGGATGTGAACACTCCTGGAGTCATGCAATTGCCCTCCGGCCGCCTTATCCGGGGGCGAGGGTTGCGCCATCCGGCTACCAATGGTCCGCCGCCGGAACTCGGGGTATATCTGCAGGGCAGGGAGCCTGCCGGGTTCGAGTGGGACAGCCGATGGGTGCGGTGGTGGGACTTCTGGTTGCCTTCCGATCAACAGGCATTCGCGGGCGTACTTCGAGAAGTGTTGCAGCGCTGCACAGTCGAGCGGGTCGAGATTTCCTGTAGCGGCGGTCTGGGGCGAACAGGTACCGCGCTGGCATGCCTCGTCGCCCTCGATGGACTGCCGGGCCAATACGTCGTCGACTACGTCCGTAGGAACTACTCACATCGAGCTGTCGAGACACCGTGGCAGAAGCGATTCGCGACGAGGTTCGCAGCACCGTCACCTCTGCTCTGAGCAGAATAGCTCGCTACCCCGTCGAGCGAGATCCTGGCGGCCGTCGTGGGCAGCCAGGATCAGGTCGGGGGTGATGCCGCGCCCCTGTGCCTACCAGTACCGAGGTAGACGACGGGGTCAAGCAAGAAACTTTGCACGTTGCCCTAACGTGTAAAAAATCAGGCCATTTCTTTACATGTGATGCGATACGTGGGATCGTCCACCCATGACCGCGTGGCAACCCGACACTCCATACAATCAGCTTCCTCCACCCCCGGGCACCGAAGTGCTGGAGACCCGGGCGGTCTTGAAGGCTGCCATCGCGGCAAACACCGCTCTCGCAAAGCTCGACCAGGCGGTTGTATCGATACCGAATCCGACAGTGCTCATCAACTCGATTCCGCTTCTGGAAGCGCAGGCAAGCTCGGAGATCGAGAATATCGTCACCACGACCGACGAACTCTTCCGCCACCTGGATGACGACGCCGGAGCGGATCCAGCCACCCGGGAGACGCTTCGATACCGGACAGCCCTCAAAGTGGCCTTCGATCGAACGATCGAGCGCGGGTTGACCACAGCCACCGCGATCGACGTCTGCAGCACGATCAAGGGCCGTGAGATGCAGATTCGAGCGATTCCAGGTACTCGTATCGGCAACCCAGCTACCGGCGAGGTGACGTACAGCCCTCCTGAAGGTCGCGCCCTGATCGAGGAGAAACTGAGCGAATGGGAACGCTTCGTGCACGCGGACGACGGCATGGACCCGCTGGTACGGATGGCCGTCGCCCACTATCAGTTCGAGGCTATCCACCCCTTCGCCGACGGCAACGGCCGGACCGGACGAATCCTCAACGTCATGCTGCTCATCGAGGCGGGGCTGCTCAGAATGCCTGTGCTCTACCTCTCGCGCTACATCATCGACACGAAAAATGACTACTACCGCCTGCTGCTGGCCGTGACGTCCGAAGCGGGCTGGGAGGCGTGGGTGCTCTACGTCCTCGCAGGTATCGAACGGACGTCGAACGACACGCTCCGCAAAATCGAGGCGATCCGGACATTGCAGGAGGATTTCAGCCACCGGGCCCGTGCAGTCTCGAAGGGTGGCGCGGATTCGGAGTTCCAATCGGTGCTGTTCGAGCAACCCTACTGCCGCATCAACACGGTCGTCTCGAGATGCGGCGTCTCACGTCCGACAGCGACGAGCTGGCTGAACGCGCTGGCAAAGGAAGGTCTGCTGCAAGAAAACAAGGTCGGGCGGGACCGACTGTTCATCAACCGAGAGTTCCTTCGAATACTGGTCCGGCCGGAAGGCACCCCAGTTCACGGGTGAATAGCAAAGAACTTCACACGACAACTGAATGTGTGAAGAAATCTCCCAATTCTTTACACATCAGGCCCGGCGTGGTGCTGGCTACGACACTGCCCACCCTCGCTTGGTCAATATCAGGGCTGTGATCCACCCCAACACAGCACAGACGAGCGGAACGCCGACCACGAACAGCAGTGGAGTCTGGGTGAAGCTCACACCAGTCGAGCTGGTGCTCTCGTCGACGAAAGCGAAAGTCGACTGTCGGCGGACATGAAAAACTGCCCACGGGCGGACATGAAAATGCCCACTGACGGTCAATAAGAACTGCCCACGGGCGGACACGAAAGTGCCCGCCGGCGGTCATG
>Ga0208332_100016_pt1 | contig 93908 bp, 92 predicted proteins | sample DeeseametaMP1493_FD_184186 | JGI IMG/M metagenome (GOLD analysis project Ga0208332, IMG submission 184186) | Marine microbial communities from the Deep Pacific Ocean - MP1493 (SPAdes) | ecosystem: Environmental > Aquatic > Marine > Oceanic | place: South of Fiji, South Pacific Ocean | collected...
CCCACACCACAAAGGCATGAAGCAAGAAGATGTCACACCCACACCCCAAAAGGCATGAGCACCAAAAACATTCGGCACTGACATTCATCGACACACTGTTGAGTTCTCAAAGAACACGCACACACCACACAACCCGAAAAACACTATCTCCGGGAGTCTGGGGCAACCGTTCCAGCCTAACCCAACTTGGTCTCGGACACAAGGCCCGACTCTTGGGGGAAAGACTGTCCTACACGCTCATCAGGATCCCCGTACAACCTCGTTGCCATGTCCGTGAAGACCTGGTCGGTGTCCGTGTCGCTCTGACTGGAGAAAAGTTACGCGAGGGGATCGCCCGACGCAAATCTGCAGGTCACACGCGATAGCTTGCACGTTTACCGTGGCCACGGGCTCGAGCGAGGGACAGTCGGATTGCGAAGCGGGGCGATCCAGACTGTGACGCCGGACATACCCGTCAACATCAGCCGCCGGCAATCGCCCGAACGTGCTCCGGCACTGCAACTGCTGGGTCCACATCAACGGCGGACCGCACGGGCCCTGCGCGTTCTTGCAACGGCACAACTCCGGCCCACACTCCCCCGACCTCGACATCACGCGCGTCGTCCACGGGATCGCCCTCCCTTACCTTGACCGACGCCTCGTGTAGCGGCAGAGCCAGCACAACCGTCGCCGCCAGTTCTTTCTTGGAATGGGGACGTAGGTGCGCACTCCGTCCCTCCACCACGTGATCGACGATCGCGTCGAGTGCGCGCAGCCGTTCGGTCTCGTCGTTGACCAAACGGGGCCGGCCCAGAATCACGGCACTTCGGTAGTTCATCGAATGGTTGAAGGCAGACCGGGCAAGCACCAGGCCGTCGACGACAGTCATGGTGACGCAAACATCGGCCGCGGGAGCATCAACGAGGCTGCGCGCGGCCACCGAGCCGTGCAGGTACAGCGTCCCACCGCGGTCCGGGCCGTTGAAGTCGAAGCCGAACACCGTCGGCAGCACGCGCACTGTCCCGTCGACCACGACGCCTAGATGGCAGACCCGCGCCGCGCCGAGAACGTCCGCGAGGTCTTTTCTGTCGGTCCGGGCTCGCGCCCGACCGCGCGCGATGGTCGTGCGCAACGTGGGCGAGAGTGGGTTTTGCTGGGTGCTCATCACTGCATTATTGCTGCGCAACTGTTCCATCGCCGTGGTCCAATCGGCGTCAATTTCCAGGCCACTTTCGGCACCCCCGCGGAGCCACCGATGCATCCTCGTCCCTGAAGGTCACGTCCTCTACGGCCTGGATCAACTCACGACCGCGCTGGATGAAGCTATTGGACGCGCTCGATGCTCCCACCCAGGTCGGTGAGGTTCTCGACGAATCGCGGGTATCCCCTATCGATGTGGTAGACGTCGTGCACTTCGGTTACACCGTCGGCGCACAGGCCGGCGAGGACCAGACCGGCACCGGCGCGAATGTCCGAGGACCAGACCGGTGCACTCGACAGCTGTGGGACGCCGCGAACCACAGCGTGGTGTCCGTCCGTGCGCGCATCTGCACCCAAGCGAATCATTTCTTCGACGAATCGGAATCTGGCTTCGAAGACGTTCTCCGTGATCATCGAGGTCCCGTGCGCGACCGATGCCAGTCCGATCGCCATCGGCTGCAGATCCGTCGGGAAGCCGGGAAACGGAAGGGTCGCGAAATTGACGGCAGTGGGCCGGTCGTGTTGGACGACTCGAAAGCCATCCGCTTCCAATGTCACCTCCGAACCTGCCGAACGCAGTTTGTCGAGCACCAGAGACAGATGCTTCGGATTGATCCCCCGGACACGGACGTCGCCACGTGTCATCGCCGCCGCTATCCCCCAGGTCGCAGCGACGATCCGGTCGCCGATCACACGGTGGGTAGTGGGCTCGAGAGACTCGACGCCCTTGATGGTCAACGTCGACGTGCCAGCGCCGCTGACCTGGGCACCCATCTCATTGAGCATGTTGCATACATCGACGATGTCGGGTTCGCGCGCTGCGTTGTCGATCACCGTCTCGCCCTTGGCGAGGACCGCCGCCATCAAAATGTTCTCCGTTGCGCCCACCGACGGGAACGCGAGCCGGATGTTCGCGCCGCGCAGTTCGTCGGCCTCGGCGACGACGCAGCCGTGCTGAATTTCGCTGCGGGCACCGAGCAGTCGGAGCCCGGACTGGTGCATGTCGAGGGGACGTGAACCGATCGCATCCCCGCCTGGAAGTGCCACCACGGCGCGCTTGCACCGCGCGACGAGCGGACCCAGCACGCAAACAGATGCGCGGAATTGCGTCACTGCGGGGAAGTCAGCATGATGCTTGGGCTCGGCTGGAGTGGTGATGTGCACAACCGACCCGTCGAGTACCACCTCGCAACCGAGTCCGCGAAGCACCTCGGCCATCAGCGGGACGTCGAGAATGTCTGGGCAGTTGGTGATGGTGCTGGTGCCCTCGGCCAACAAAGCCGCAGCCATCAGCTTGAGAACGCTGTTCTTCGCGCCGCCCACCGACACTTCGCCGACGAGCCGGTTGCCACCGGATACCAAAAAGCGTTCACTCACAGTTCGACAGCGTAGCCAGGGTCCCGTACGTGCACCCGAGCGGTACCGTAGCGCCATGGCTGTGCACTTGACTCGTATCTACACACGTACCGGAGACGATGGAACCACCGGGCTCAGCGACTTCTCCCGGGTGAAGAAGAACGATCCGCGTCTCGTTGCGTATGCCGATTGCGACGAGACGAACGCGAGCCTCGGAGTGGTACTCGCCCTTGGCAACCCGCCCGAACGGATAATCGAAATTGTCCGGACGATCCAAAGCGACCTGTTCGACGCCGGAGCCGATCTGTCGACACCCGTGGTCGATGATCCGAAGTATCCCCCACTTCGTATCGACCAGTCCTACATCGACCGCCTGGAAAAGTGGTGCGACGAGTTCAACGACGAACTCGAGCCGCTGACCTCCTTCATTCTTCCGGGAGGTACAGCACTCGGGGCGCTACTACACGTTGCCCGAACAGTCTCTCGCCGCGCAGAGCGGGCTGCGTGGGCCGCCGTGGAGGCAAGCCCGGAGAACACCAGTGATCTACCGGCGAAGTATCTCAACCGGCTTTCGGATCTGCTCTTCATTCTGAGCAGGTACGCCAACCCCGACGGCGACGTGCAATGGACACCGGGCGCTTCTCGCTCGACGGAGGCCGAGTAGCGGAAACCGTTTACGCTGCGGGGCGACCGCGTTTGGATCTACCCGACGGCCGCGATTCGAGCCAAGACAGAAACGCGGTGAGCGCGCCGCGATCGAGTGCGATCTCGTATTCACGCCCACCATCGGTGAGTTCGAGTATCGCGATGTCCTCGGTCATGATGTCGAATTCGTCGCTACGCGGACGACGGCGTTCACCCAAATCGACACCCTGACGGGTGATCCGATGGTCCGGACCGGGGCGCAAGCTCGACAATTTGAAAAAAACAAGTGAGTTGTCGCCGTAGCGGATCACTCCGTGACGCCACCCGCTCCCACCAGCCGCCGGCGCGGTCCGCATGATTGCCGCGGTACCGCCGCGACGAAGAATCACCAGTCGATACAGAAAAGCCGCGACGAGGCAGACGAGCAGCACTACCAGAATGATAAGGACAATCACTCCGGTATGCATCTCGCTGGCCCCGTCGCGGCTTTCCGAAGAACCTATGCCCGCTCGGAAGCGCGAATTCGGCCCTTCGCTATTGCGAGGGCTTCCTTGTCGTCGCCACCTGCGTCCAACACCGCGCGAGCGGCTTCGACGTCGATGTCCTCCGCGAAATCTGCGGACTCGGCGAGCACGGTAACTTCTGAACCTGTGGCCGAGAGAAACCCACCATGGACCGCGGCCACGATTCTCTTACCATCGGTCGTTGTGACGGATACCGTTCCAGCCTCGACGAGCTGACCCAGAACCGGCTCGTGACCGAACATGATGCCGATCTCACCCTCGGTGGTTTGAGCACTCACCAGGGTCGCATCGCCCGACCACAGCTTCTGCTCGACCGCGACGAGTGAAACTTTCATGCTGTTCGTCTCCGAAGATGCCACGTCTTCTACTTTCCGGACATCTTCTTGGCTGCTGCCTCGACGTCATCGAGACCACCGCAGCTGTTGAAGGCCTGCTCGGGAAGGTGGTCGTACTCGCCCTTGGTGACCTTGTCGAATGCCTCGATGGTGTCGGTCAGCGATACGACCGAACCGGGCTCACCGGTGAACTTCTCGGCGACGATGAAGTTCTGGCCGAGGAACTTCTGGAGACGGCGTGCGCGGCCGACCAGAACCTTGTCCTCTTCCTGAAGCTCGTCCATACCGAGGATGGCGATGATGTCCTGCAGTTCCTTGTACTTCTGCAGGATGCGCTTGACCTCGTTGGCGACGCGGAAGTGCTCGGCGCCGACGATGCCGGGCTCGAGGATTCGCGACGTGGAGCTCAGCGGGTCCACAGCGGGGTAGATACCCATCTGCGAAATCGGACGCGACAGCTCGGTCGTTGCATCGAGGTGGGCGAACGTCGTTGCAGGCGCGGGGTCGGTGTAGTCGTCGGCGGGAACGTAGATCGCCTGCAGCGAGGTGATCGAGCGTCCACGGGTCGAGGTGATGCGCTCCTGGAGCTCACCCATCTCGTCCGCCAGCGTCGGCTGGTAACCCACGGCAGAAGGCATACGTCCCAGAAGGGTCGACACCTCCGAACCTGCCTGCGTGAAACGGAAGATGTTGTCGATGAAGAGCAACACGTCCTGGCCCTGCACATCGCGGAAGTACTCCGCCATGGTCAGTGCAGACAGAGCGACGCGCATACGTGTGCCGGGCGGCTCGTCCATCTGGCCGAAGACGAGGGCTGTGTCCTGAAGGACGCCCATCTCTTCCATTTCGAGGTGAAGGTCGGTGCCCTCACGAGTGCGCTCACCGACGCCTGCGAACACCGAGGTGCCGGAGAACTCGCGGGCGATACGGGTGATCATTTCCTGGATCAGAACGGTCTTGCCGACGCCGGCACCACCGAACAGTCCGATCTTTCCACCCTTGACGTAAGGGGTGAGCAGGTCGATGACCTTGATGCCGGTCTCGAGGATCTCGGTCTTGCCCTCGAGCTGATCGAAGGCTGGTGGCTTGCGGTGGATGCCCCACTGCTCACCGTCGCGACCGAGTCCCGGTGTGTCGAGGCAATCGCCGAGGGCGTTGAACACGTGGCCCTTGACGACGTCACCAACGGGGACCGAGATCGGCTTGCCCGTGTCGGCTACCGGCGTGCCTCGAACGAGACCGTCGGTCGGCTGCATGGAGATGGTGCGAACGAGGTTGTCGCCGAGGTGCTGTGCGACCTCGAGCGTCAGTGTCTTCGCGACCGTCGGGAGGGTGATCTCGGCGTGGAGGGCGTTGAACAGGGCGGGGATCGCGCCGCGCGGGAACTCGACGTCCACAACGGGGCCGATGACCCGAACGACACGGCCGGACTGCGTGTCCGCTCCGCTCGCGTTCTCTTGGGCTACTGCTGCGGTCATTGCTTAGTCACTTCCTGCGCTGTCAGCCAACGCGTTTGCGCCACCGACGATTTCGCTGATTTCCTGGGTGATCTGGGCTTGCCGAGCCTGGTTCGCCTGACGGCTCAGAGTCTCGACCAATTCGTTCGCGTTGTCCGTCGCAGCCTTCATGGCCGTACGACGTGCGGCCGACTCGGAAGCAGCCGCATCGAGCAGCGAGGAGTAGATCCTCGTGCTGATGTACTTCGGCAGCAGAGCCGACAGAAGCGTTCCGGCTTCGGGTTCGAAGTCGTACTGGGCCTGCACTTCCGACGCGTTGGGAGAATCGGTGAGCGAATCCTCGCCCATCTGAATCTCTTCGTCGTTGTACGCGATTTCCAGCGGGGCCATCCGACGAACCTCGGGCTTCTGCGTCAACATCGACACGAAACGCGTGTAGACGATGTGCAGCTCGTCGACGCCTTCGACAGTGCCTTCGCCGTTGGGCGCGTCCACCTCGGAACCGGAACCAGCCATGAACAGTTCGACCAGATGCCTGCTGGCCTTCGCTGCGTCGGCGTACCCGGGCTCCTGCGAGAATCCCGTCCAAGCACCCTTCACGTCGCGCTCGCGAAATGTGTAGTAGCCGAGGCCCTTTGCACCGAGCACATAGATGACCGGATCCTTGCCCTCCTTGCGAAGAAGCTGGAACAGCTCTTCCGCTTCCTTGAGGACGTTCGCGTTGTAACCGCCGGCCATGCCGCGGTCACTGGTGACGACCAGGACTGCCGCACGCTTGGGCTCCGCACGCTCGTTGAGCAACGGATGATCGAGCGAACTGGATGCGCTTGCCAGCGAAGAGAGGACCTTGGTGATCTCTTCGGCATAGGGCTTGGACGCGGCGACGCGGGCCTGCGCTTTGGTGATCCGCGACGTGGCGATCAGCTCTTGAGCTTTGGTGATCTTCTTCGTCGAATTGACCGACTTGATCCGGGAACGCAGCTCGAGAATGCTTGCCATCAGCTGTTCACGCTCCCTTCTCTACTCGTAAAGACACTGGACATCTCGCTGACCTACTTGCTGACTGTCTTGCGAGTAACGGTGACCTGCTCCTGGCTGACCTCGTCCGGGTTCAGCGTGTCCGCCTCCGCCTCGTTGACGACGCGATTGCCCTCGGAGTCGAGGAAGCCGTCCTTGAACTTGTCGGTGGCCGCGAGCAGCGCCTTCTGCGCATCGGCGTCGAGAACCTTGCCGCCGGAGATGCTGTCGTAGACGCCGCCGGCGTTACGGTGCAGATCCTCGAGCAGTTCGCTCTCGAAGCGACGAACGTCGCCGACGGGAACCGAGTCGTAGGTGCCCTGTCCGGCGAGCCAGATCGACACGATCTGATCTTCGACGGCCACCGGCGAGTACTGATCCTGCTTGAGCAACTCGACCAGACGCGCACCACGCTCGAGCTGCGCCTTGGAAGCCGCGTCGAGATCAGATGCGAACGCCGAGAAGGCTTCGAGCTCACGGAACTGAGCGAGCTCTAGACGAAGCGAACCGGAGACCTTCTTCATACCCTTGGTCTGTGCCGCGCCGCCGACTCGCGAGACCGAGATGCCGACGTTGATCGCGGGACGGACGCCCTTGTTGAAGAGATCCGACTCGAGGAAGACCTGTCCGTCTGTAATCGAGATGACGTTGGTGGGGATGTACGCCGAGACGTCGTTGGCCTTGGTCTCGATGATCGGCAGCGCCGTCAAAGATCCACCGCCGAGCTCGTCGGACAGCTTGGCCGAACGCTCGAGCAGGCGGGAGTGCAGGTAGAAGACATCACCGGGGTATGCCTCGCGGCCCGGCGGACGACGCAGCAGCAGGGAGATAGCGCGGTACGCCTCGGCCTGCTTGGTCAGGTCGTCGAACACGATGAGGACGTGCTTGCCCTGGTACATCCAGTGCTGGCCGATGGCCGAGCCGGTGTACGGGGCGAGCCACTTGAAGCCGGCCGAGTCGGAGGCGGGAGCAGCGACGATGGTCGTGTACTCCATTGCGCCACGCTCTTCGAGTGCGGCCTTGACGCCGGCGATCGTCGAGCCCTTCTGGCCGATTGCGACATAGATGCAGCGAACCTGCTTCTTGTCGTCTCCGGACTCCCAGTTGGCCTTCTGGTTGAGGATGGCGTCGATGCATACGGCGGTCTTGCCCGTCTTGCGGTCACCGATGATGAGCTGACGCTGTCCACGGCCGATCGGGGTCATCGCATCGATGGCCTTGATACCGGTTTGCAGCGGTTCTTCGACCGGCTGGCGCTCGAGCACCGAAGCAGCCTGCAGTTCGAGTGCGCGGTTCTCGCTGGACTCGATGTCGCCGAGGCCGTCGATAGGCTGGCCCAGGGGGTTGACGACGCGACCGAGGTAGCCGTCGCCGACCGGCACGGAGAGCACGTCACCGGTGCGCTTGACTTCCTGGCCTTCTTCGATGTGCTCGTAGTCACCGAGGATGACGGCACCGATTTCGGTGGCGTCCAAGTTGAGCGCCACACCGAGCACGCCACCGGGGAATTCAAGCAGCTCGTTGGACATAGCCGACGGGAGTCCGGACACGTGCGCGATTCCGTCGCTCGTGTCGGTAACCGTGCCGACCTCCTCGCGGGAGGACTCCGGTGAGTAGCTCGCGGTGAAGTTCTCGATCGCGCTACGGATCTCGTCGGAGGAGATCGTCAGCTCCGCCATATTTTTTCCTGCTCTTCCTTCAATGATCGCGGTATTGAAATGCTTCGACATTTCGAAACGCTTCGTGTGGAGACTGTGCTGTCCCTACTCGGACTACTTGAGAGTCTTTCGCAATGCAGCGAGGCGACCTGCCCCGCTACCGTCGATGACCTCGTCGCCTACCCGGACCACGAGTCCGCTGAGCAGTTCGGTATCGACCTCGATGTGAACAGTGACGGGCTTGCCATAGGTTCGTGTCAACGTCGCGGTCAGCTTTTCGAGCTGGCGGTCGCTGAGCGGAGCCGCACTGCGCACGTGCGCGACAGCTCGGTCGCGGACCGACGCCGCCAGCCCCGCAAGTTCGTCAAGCGCGTCGGCAGGTGCCGACCGTCGCAGACGACTCACGGTTTGGATGGCCAGAGCCTCGGTCACTGCGGTGACCTTGCCGTAGAGCAGCCGTCCGAGCAGCTCGCGTTTGGCCTGAACTGGCTTGCCGAGATCCGACATCGCCTGCTCCAGCTGCGGATTCGCAGCCACGATGCGGCCAAGACGAAACAGCTCGTCCTCGACGGTGTCGAGCTGGTCCTGGTCTGCGGCGGCGCGAAGCAGAGCTTCGCGCCCGAGCTCGACGAGCGAGTTCAGCAAATCCGATGGCTTGGACCAACTGTCGGACACGGCCGACTTCACGATCTTCGCCGTGATCTCGGATACCTTGCCATCGAACAGATTCCCAGCCAGCTCGCTGCGTCGTTCACCGGACACTGACGCGTCGGCCAGCGCGGTACGCAACGTGCGCTGCCCGTCGAGGGTCTCCACGACGGCAAAGAGCTCGGAACCGGTCTGAGCGGCAGCAGCTGTAGCATCTCCTGCCGACGCAGACCCCAGTGCATCGTTCGCAACCGAACGCGTGCGGGCAAGAGCCTCACGAGACGTTGCGTACATGGTCATCTCACTTCCCCGCTACAGAGTCAGCGGTGACGGAGTCGAGTTCGCTGAGGAATCGGTCGATCGATCCTGCTCGCTTCGCCTCATCGGACAACTGCTCTCCGATGACCTTCTCGGCGAGTTCGACTGCTGTGCGTCCGAGGTCGCCGCGAAGTTCCGTGACGATCTGCTGACGCTGAGCAACGAGCTGGTTGTGACCTGCGGCCACGATCCGGTCGCTCTCTTCCTGTGCCTTCGTCTTCATTTCGGCGAGGATCGCCTGACCCTGCGTTCGCGCTTCCTCACGGATCTGCGCAGCTTCGGATCGTGCGTCGGCCAGCTGCTTCTGGTACTGCTCGAGAGCAGCCTTCGCTTCTGCCTGAGCTTCCTCGGCCCTCTTGATGCCGCCTTCGATCAGCTCGCTACGTTCCGCCATGACAGCTTGGAACTTCGGAAGAATGTACTTCCAGAAGACGAAGCCGATGACCGCGATACAGACCGCAGACCAAACGATGTCGTATGTGGCCGGGAGGAGAGGATTGTATTCCCCCTCCTCTGCCGCCAAGATAGCGATAGTGGTTGCCATGTCGGATTAACCGAACAGGAAGCCGGCGACGATACCGATCAGCGCAAGCGCTTCGGTGAACGCGATGCCGAGGAACATGTTGGTACGGATGGTGCCCTGAAGCTCGGGCTGGCGCGCAATGCCCTCGATGGCCTTACCGACCACGATGCCTACACCGATGCCAGGTCCGATGGCTGCGAGGCCGTAACCGATTGCGCCGTAGCCGCCACCGGTGATGGTGGTTTCGGTGACTTCCTGTGCCAGGTACGCGAGGCTCATTTGAATTCCGTTCCCTTTCTGTTGCCCATCACCGGTCGGTGCGTGGGTCAGGTCGATCTGGTCTCGTGCGGTCTAGTGAGAGTCGGCGTGCAGCGCGAGGTCGATGTACACCGCGGTGAGCAGCGCGAACACGTACGCCTGCAGTGCGATGACTAGCATCTCGAACAGCGTGAAGCCGAAGCCTGCTGCGAGCGAGAACAAGCCGAAAATCTTCATTCCGCCCGCTGCCTGGAAGAAGAAGAACTGCGTTGCGCTGAAGAACAGCACGAGCATGAGGTGGCCGGCCAGCATGTTGGCCATGAGACGCACTGTGAGCGTGAACGGCCGAAGGATGAAGGTCGAGATGAACTCGATCGGGATCAGAATCACGTGGAGCGCGGGCGGAACATCGGGAACCACGACGCTGCTCTTGACGTACTTGAAGAAACCGTACTTCTTGATTCCCACATAGTTGAACGTCACGTAGGCGATCAGCGCGAGCACGATCGGCATTCCGATTCGGGCGTTCGGTGAGATGTTCAGGAACGGGATGATTCCGGAGAGATTCATGAACAGCACGGCGAAGAAGATCGTCATGATGATCGGCAAGAAACGCTTTCCCTGCTCCTTGCCGAGAATTTCGTCGGCGATCTGCACCTTGACGAAGTCGAGCATGTACTCGATGACGTTCTGCAGACCCCTGGGCACCACCTTGGGGCTGCGCATCGCGAATGCGAACAGCACGACCAGAACGAGGGTCATCAAGATGCGGATCAGCATCAGCCGGTCGAGTTCGAAGGGGGTGCCCTCGAACAACAAAGCGGGAGGAAAGAAGTCGGATAGTGACGGCGGTTGGAACTCCGCAGCCAGGTAGGTGACGCTCAGCGGTCTCTCCCGTGTTCGGGCCGCAGACGGCTAAGACTGCGGTTCGATCGGACATTGACGATCTATCAAGTCGACGATATCGGCTCGAGGTCGTCAGCAGCTGAGGCCAGTTGTTGCTCGGCCAGCGTCTGTCGGGTGTCGGCGACTCACGTCGACTCGGTAACTCCAGGAGCGTATCTGTAGCGGAACTCACGCGCCCAGTGGTTACCTGCAAGGGCCGTCGTGCACGCGAAATGTCTCATTCGCGGCAGTCTCACCCTCACTTGATCGGAACTTTATCAACACAACTACGACGTTGTGTAGGTGGGGCCGTTTCTTGGACGGATCCATACGTGCGATGTACTACGCATCGTCGGAGTCGTTCCCTGCAGGCCGATCATCGACGTACGGCGCCTTGGTTCGTACAACGCCGTACACCTCCGCGCCGAGTACCAGTACCAGTGCGGACACCACCACCAGCGCAAGCGCCTTCTTGCTGTAGAAGTCCATGTCGTTGAGCACGCCGAGCACCACGATGGCAAGCAGCATCTTCAACAACCACCCGCCGAGCAGCACTGCTCCAGCCATCGTGGGAGGGAACTTCGCCGTCAGCGATATCGACAATGCCGTAGTGAGAATGAACCCGCCGCCCAGCCCTGCACCGATCAAGGCCCCCCACAGGCCCGGGAGTCCGGCAACCAGCGTGGCGATGACCGCACCAACGACTGTGAGAACCACCAATCCGACGACGCCGTATCGAACGGCAGCGCGCATCGAATCGGATTGATCGGGCACGGGCGCAGGAGAGAAGCTCACAGCCGCACAGACTACCCAGCGCAGCGCTGCATCAGGACCGTCGCCCTCGGCGACCTGACTTCTTGGCGCGACGGCGCTGAACGGCTGCGTCCATCCGAATCGATGGCACTGCGGTGACCACCAGCGCGAACACGAGTCCTGCAGCGACGAGGAGTACGACGATTCGGCGGTCGATCAGGGAGGACCCGACGGCTCCGAAAGCCAGCACACCCACCCACAGGTAGATGACCAGGACCACCCGGCGATGCGAGTGGCCGATCTGCAACAGCCTGTGGTGCAGATGCATCTTGTCCGGGCTGAACGGACTTCGGCCGGCTCGGGTACGCCTGATGATCGCGAGCAGCAGGTCGAGGATCGGAATGAACATCACCGCGCCGACAAGCAAGAGCGGAGAAAGCAGCCCGAGCAGGTCACGCGGTCCGTACGCCACCAACGGAATTCGCCCGGAAGCACTGGTGGCGATCGTCGCCAACATCAAACCGATGAGCATCGAACCCGAATCTCCCATGAAGATCCTGGCCGGCTGAAAGTTGTGCGGCAGAAAACCCAGGCAGGCGCCGGCCAAGGCCGCAGCCAACACTGCAGGCGGATAGACGCCGGTGTCCCCGCCCTGCTCGTGCAACAGTCCGACCGAGAACACACAGATGGCGAGGGCCGAGATCAGACCGAGGCCCGCGGCCAGGCCGTCGAGACCATCGACGAAATTCATCGCGTTCACCATCACGACAGTCACGGCGACTGTGACCAACCCGCCCTGGAGCTGGTCCAACACCACATTGATCCCACCGTCCGACCAGGGAACATAGATGATGTACCAACTGACCCCCATGACCACGAGCACTCCCGCGGCCGTGACCTGCCCGACGAACTTGGTCAGCGCGTCGAGACCCCACCGGTCGTCGATGACGCCGACGGCGACGATCACGAACCCCGCTACCAGCGCTGCGGGGATGTCCTGGGAGCCGTACTGCGATTCGAACCCGCGCGTGAGCGCCGGCAGCTGGGAGGCGAACAGTATGGCGATGAGCATCCCGAGGAACATGCCCGTGCCGCCGAGGCGCGGGGTCGGAGTCGTGTGCACATCTCGTTCACGCGGCGCTGCGACGGCTCCGAATTTGATGGCGAGAACGCGCACACCGCCGGTGGCCAGGAACGTCACCACCGCGGCCGTCAGGAATACGAGCAGTAGTTCCCTGATCGGAACACCCGCCCCCTGACTGGACTGGGCGAGAATGTCGACCGTCATGCTCGGGGGTATGCGGGCTTGCGGGCCACCAACGTCGCTACTTCCTCTCGCACTGCGGCCAACTCAGCGGCGCCCGATGATGTGTCGAGATCTGCCCGCACGGCCCGGGCGACGAGGGTTCCGACCGCCCCCATGTCGGCGGCGTCGAAGCCCTGGGTCGTCACTGCCGCCGAGCCGACTCGAATCCCCGATGCGACGGCGGGAGGTGCCGGGTCGAACGGAATCGCGTTCTTGTTCAAGGTGATCGCGGCCGCCGCGCATCGAGCCTCGGCGGTGCGGCCGTCGACGCCGAGTGCCTGCAGATCGAGCAACGCCAGATGCGTGTCGGTGCCGCCCGATACCGTTCGAATCCCGGCTTCGGCCAGTGATGCGGTCAGTGCGCGCGCATTGGTCACGACCTGTGCGGCGTAACGACGGAACGGTGCGGTGTGTGCCTCGCGGAACGCGACCGCTTTCGCTGCGATCGCGTGCATGAGGGGGCCGCCCTGGCTGAAGGGGAAAACCGCCTTGTCGATGGCTCGCGCATGCTTCTGCTTGCACAGGAGCATGCCACCGCGCGGTCCACGCAGCACCTTGTGCGTAGTGGCAGAGACGACGTCGGCGTACGGGACCGGAGAAGGGATGGCGCCGCCTGCAACCAAACCGATGAAGTGCGCGGCGTCGACCCACAGCACTGCCCCGACCTCGTCGGCGATGGACCGGAACGTCGCGAAGTCGATCTCGCGAGAATAGGCGGTGGCGCCGGCGACGATGATGCGGGGCCGATGGAGCATAGCCAGTTCGCGGAGGTCGTCGTAGTCGATGAGCTCTGTATCGCGCCGCACGTGATACGGGACCGTATTGAACCAGCGACCGGAGAAATTGACCTTGGCGCCGTGGGTCAGATGCCCGCCGTGCGGCAGGCTCATCGCAAGAATTGTGTCCCCCGGCTGCGCGAACGCGGCATAGACTGCCAGGTTCGCATGTGCGCCCGAGTGTGGTTGCACGTTGACGTGTTCGGCGCCGAACAGGGTCTTCGCTCGCTCGATCGCCAGGTTCTCGGCACGATCGACCACCTCGCAACCGCCGTAGTAGCGGGCTCCGGGATAGCCCTCGGCATACTTGTTGGTCAGCACGCTGCCTTGCGCAGCGAGTACCGCGGGGGACGTCAGATTCTCGCTCGCGATGAGTTGCAGCCCACCGCGCAGCCGGCCCAGTTCTTCGAGTAGGAGCCCGGCGATGTCCGGATCGGCGGCCTCCAACTCGTCGAAATCTGGCCCGTAGAAACGCGACTGCGTCACCGCGCCGCACTTGCCTGGGTGAGGGACTCGACGCTCATACCGAGAACTTCCGCGACGGCGTCCACGGATACAGCTCCCGCACGCAAGATCTTCGGTTGTTCGGACGTCAGATCCACAATGGTCGAGGCCTGTGCATGTTCGGCGGGCCCTCCATCGAGGTAAACCGCCGCCGATCCGCCGAGTTGGTCCCTGGCCTCGGTCACCGTCGTCGCCGGGGACTGTCCGGAGATGTTGGCGCTCGACACCGCCAGCGGGCCCACCTCACGCAGCAGTTCGAGCGCCACGGGATGAAGCGGCATACGCAGCATGACCGTTCCCTGTGCGTCGCCGAGATCCCAGGCCAGCGATGGAGCCTGCCGCACCACCAGGCTCAGCGCGCCGGGCCAGAAGGCACGGATGAGATCTCGCGTACGTGGCCGGACGCTACCCACCAGGCCGTCGATGGTGGTCCAGGAGCCGACGAGCACCGGGACCGGCATGTCACGGCCTCGCCCTTTCGCACGAAGGAGGTCGGTGACGGCACTGCTGTCGAACGCATCGGCAGCCAGCCCGTACAGCGTGTCCGTCGGCATGACGACGAGGCGGCCGGATTTGAGTGCGCCCCTGGCTGCGGTCAATCCGGCGACTCGAGAATCGGCCTGCTGGCAGTCGTAGACGGTGCTCACGCTTCTATCCTGTCACTCTGCCCGCAAAGGATGCGAGAAGGCTCGTCCGGTGTCGGCTGGGACGCTCTCAGCGCTGCGCCGACAAGGCGCGCGATGCGACGACAAAGCGCGCGATGCGACGACAAAGCGCGGTCGCCCCGACAGATCCGGATGCGGGGTCACATCGGTGAACACGCGCCGGCCCTCCAACAGAGCGACCACTCGGTCACCGTGCGAATCGTCGTGTTCGATGCCCACTCCCCCACCGGGCCGTAGCCATCGTGCGACGTTGTTGATCATTGGATCGATCACCGACAACCCGTCAACGCCACCGAACAATGCCACGTGCGGATCGTGATCGATGACCTCGGGCTCGAGGTCGGCTCCCTCGGGAATGTACGGCGGGTTGGCGACGACGACGTCGACGAGACCGTCCAGTTCGGTGAGCAACGATCGGTCGGTGACGTCGCCGTGGTGCAGAAGGATCGGCGTGTCACCCCGCTCGGCGCGGAAGTCGGCGTTGCGGCGCGCCCACGCCAAGGCGGACGGATCGAGCTCGACGGCGTGAACCTGCGCGTCGGGTCTTGCATTTGCAATGGCCAAGGCCAAGGCGCCGGAACCAGTACACAAATCAAGGACGACCGGTGGCTTTCGGTCGATCCCCTCGATGAATGCAAGAGCCCAGCCGAGCAGAAGTTCGGTCTCCGGTCGCGGCACGAACACCCCCGGGCCAACCTCGACGTCGATATTGCCCAGCGCCGACGTACCGGTGATGTACTGCAATGGGATCCGCTTGGCTCGCTGCTCGATTGTCTTGCGATAGGCCTCGATCACCTGCGGTTCGACAAGTGGCACCAGACCCAACCGCCCACGCTCGACGCCGACGAGATGCGACGCGAGAAGCTCTGCGTCCACTCGCGGGCTCGGCACCCCGGCAGCCTCGAGCGTTGCAGTAGCTTCCAGGATGGCCAAGCGCAGCGGTTTCCGAGTCACCCGTACAGCGTGCCACGCCGTACCGACGCGTATCGCACGCGTCAGATACGCCCGAGGAGCTGAGCCTTCTTCGTCTCGAATTCGGCGTCGGTGAGGATGCCTTTGTTGTGCAAGGACGCCAACGCTTCGATCGCCGAGGTCACCTCGTCGAGACTCATCGAACCCTCGCTGCTTCCCGACGCCTGAGGCGCTGGCTGAGAAAAGGTCTGCTGGGGTGCTGGTTGCTGGGGTGCTGGTTGCTGGGGTGCTGGTTGCTGGGGTGCTGGTTGCTGGGGAGCTGGCGTGTTCTGGTTTCCTGGGTCGACCAGTGGCAAGCTCGCCGCAGTAAACGTGCCGAACTGACTGGTGAACTCGAGCGATCCCGGCCCAGCGCCCTGTGCCTGTTGCACACCGCCGATGGAATGGTCGAGGGTGTCGAATACCGACAACCGCCCGTTGGCGAGGATCGCGAGGCGACGCGCACTCGGGAAATAGGCGTACTGCGAGCCGTTCTGGCCGCCGCTCGAGCTGGGGCTGCCGAGTTCGTTCGGCCACCACGAGCCAGCCGGACGCGAGTTGGTATGGGCGGGCGGGTACACCTGGTTGTTGGCCAACAACTCCGACAGGTCGCGGCACAGGCCGTCGACACGCGCTTTGAGGCCGTGATCGAACATGTTGCCGACCATGGTCATGCCGCCCCGCATCCACTGCCCGCTTCCGCCGAGCTCGGCCACATTGAACTGAGCCATCGTCCCGCGACCTGAATTGACCGCGTCGAGCATCGCGCGAACAGCGTCGGTCGAGATCGCATACTTACCGGCCAGCTCGGACACGGCATTCTCACCCGCAGGTGTCAGTCCGTGGTGCATCGGTGTCTCCTTTGTGCGGCTCCGCCGCTATTCGGCCTGCATGCGTGCTTCGCGATCAGCCTTCCTCAAAGCGTCGAGAAGCGCATCGAGCTCACCGTCGAGAACGGCGTCCAAGTTGTGTGACTTGAAGCCGATTCGATGGTCGGTGATGCGATTCTCGGGGAAATTGTATGTCCGGATGCGCTCGGAACGGTCGACAGTACGTACCTGACTGGCCCGACCTGCTGCCGCCTCTTCGTCTGCGGCTTCCTCGGCGGCCGCCTGCAACCGTGCTGCGAGGACCTGCATGGCGCGTGCCTTGTTCTGCAACTGCGAGCGTTCGTTCTGGCAGGTGACGACGATGCCGGTCGGCAGGTGCGTCAGTCGCACCGCAGAATCCGTCGTGTTCACACCCTGACCGCCCTTGCCCGACGACCGATAGACGTCGATGCGGAGATCGGTTTCGTCGATCTGGACCTCTTCGACCTCGTCGGGTTCGGGATAGACGAGAATTCCGGCCGCGGAGGTGTGCACACGGCCCTGAGATTCGGTGACCGGGACACGTTGCACCCGGTGGACCCCGCCCTCGAACTTCAACCGCGCCCAGACACCGTCGAGCGAATCACCCTTGGCCTTGATGGACAGTGTCGCGTCCTTGTAGCCGCCCAGGTCGGAGACGTTCGCGTCGAGAACTTCCACGCGCCAACCGCGACGCTCCGCGTATCGGACGTACATGCGAGCGAGGTCCGCGGCGAACAACGCCGACTCCTCGCCACCTTCGCCCGACTTGACCTCCATGACGATGTCGTCGCCGTCGTGCGGGTCACGCGGTGCGAGCAGGTCCGCGAGCGTCTGCTCGAGCGTTTCGACGGTGGCTTCCAGCTCCGGGATCTCCGCGGCGAACGACGCGTCGTCGGCGGCGAGCTCTCGGGCAGCCGCGAGATCATCCTGGGCCGAGGTCAGCTTCGAGTGCACCGACATGATCGGACCGAGCGCAGCAAAACGCTTGCCGGCCCGGCGGGCGGCAGCGGGGTCGTTGTGCAACGCAGGATCGGCCAGCTGGTGCTCGAGCCCCGAGTGTTCGGCCAGAATATCGTCGATGGCCGACGGCTTCGTCCTCGCCATTGTTGCGCTCCGCTCCGGTGAATCGGAAAGACTGGTGAATCTTCAAGGGTGTTGGAAATGAGGGTGTGGAAATGAGGGTGTGGAAATGCCGACGCCCGCCCTGCGACATGCACAGGACGGGCGTCGGGAGAACTGCTAGCTGTCGGCGTCGGCCTTCTTGCCGGCGCGCTTGCCGTAGCGAGCCTCGAAGCGCGCGACGCGGCCACCGGTGTCGAGAATCTTCTGCTTGCCCGTGTAGAACGGGTGGCACTGCGAGCAGACCTCGACGGTGATGCGCTCTTTGTCGGTGGTGCTGCGCGTCTCGAAAGTATTTCCGCAACCACACACGACCGTGGTCATGGTGTAGTCGGGGTGAATTCCTGCCTTCATGGTGTCCCTTTCAATGGTCGCCGGGTCGTCCTCGCCGTTCGAGGACGTGAACCGGAACCGGACTCAGCCGTTCAGTATGCCAGATTGTTCCCTCGGCGCTTCGCGCATGTGCGCGGAAATACATAGTTGGCTATGTATTTCCGCGCACATGCGGCGAAGCCGCATGTCAGTCGTCGAGCGCGCCGGGCGCGGTCTTCGACACCTGCATCAGGAACTCCAGGTTGTTCTTGCTCTTCTTCAGGCGGTCGATCAGCAGATCGATCGCCTGGTGAGAATCGAGCCCCGATAGGACTCTACGCAGCTTGTGCAGCACCGCGGCCTCGTCAGGGTTGAGCAGCAGCTCGTCCTTGCGGGTGCCCGACGGGTTGACGTCCACAGCCGGGAACACGCGACGCTCGGCAATCTTGCGATCGAGCTTGAGCTCGGCGTTGCCGGTGCCCTTGAACTCCTCGAAGATGACGGTGTCGCCGGTGGAACCGGTCTCGACCATCGCGGTGGCGATGATGGTGAGCGATCCACCGTTCTCGATGTTGCGGGCAGCACCGAGGAACCGCTTCGGCGGGTACAGAGCTGTCGAGTCCACGCCACCGGAGAGGATTCGGCCCGAGGCCGGCGAACTGTTGTTGTACGCGCGGCCGAGCCGGGTGATCGAGTCGAGCAACACCACGACGTCCTGGCCTGCTTCGACGAGACGCTTCGCGCGCTCGATCGCAAGCTCGGCGACCGAGGTGTGATCACCCGGTGGGCGGTCGAACGTCGAGGCGATGACCTCGCCGTTCACCGAGCGCTGCATGTCGGTGACCTCTTCCGGACGCTCGTCGACGAGGACGACCATCAGGTAGCACTCCGGGTTGTTGACCGAGATTGCGTTGGCGATCGCCTGCAGAACGCTCGTCTTTCCGGCCTTCGGCGGACTGACGATCAGCGCACGCTGTCCCTTGCCGATCGGCATCACCAGATCGATGATGCGCGTGGTGAGGATGTTCGGCGTCGTCTCCAACCGCAGTCGCTGGTTCGGGTACAGCGGCGTGAGCTTGCCGAACTCGGGACGCTTGCGAGCGGCCTCGACGTCTCCGCCGTTGACAGTGTCCAGACGCACCAGAGGATTGAATTTCTGACGCTGGCTGGACTGCTCACCTTCGCGAGCAACGCGCACGGCGCCCGTGATGGCATCGCCGCGACGCAGGCCGTTCTTGCGAACCAGGTTCATCGAGACGTACACGTCGTTGGGCCCGGCCAGGTAGCCGGAGGTCCGTACGAACGCATAGTTGTCGAGGACGTCGAGGATGCCCGCGACGGGCTGCAGAACATCGTCGTCACGAATCTCGGGCTCGCGCTCGGAGCCACCGCCGACCTCGCCGCGGTCGCGTCCACGACGCCGCTCGCGGAATCTACGCCCGCGCCGACCCCGGCCTTCGCCTTCGTCGTCCTGGTTGTTGTCCCTGTTGTCGCGGGGACCGTTGTTACTTCCGGCGTTGCCTCCGCCGCTGTTTCCGCGGTCGTCGCCACGGCTGTTTCCGCGGTCGTCGCCACGGTTGTCGCCACGGTTGTCGCCACGGTTGTCGTTCTGATTCTGGCCCCGGCCGCGGCCTCGGTTGCGTTCGCCACGGCCGCCTTCGGACCGACCACCATCGGTGTCCGCGCCGTCGTTGCGGTTTCCAGCGTCGTTGCGGTTTCCGCCATCGTTGCGGTTTCCAGCGTCGTTGCGGTTTCCACTGTCGTTGCGGTTTCCGCCGTCGTTGCGAGCGTCACGCTCGGTACGGCTACGTCGCGGCCGATCGCTGCTGTCACCATCGGACTCGGTGTTACCTGCATTCGAAGCTTCGGCACCCTGCGATTCGGCTGCCTGTGACTTCTCGCTCTTCGGCTCCGCAGCCGACTGCTCGCCGGTCGGTGCGTTCGACTCGTCCAGCGGCAACTGGTCCGGAGCACCCGCGCGCCGACCCGCTGTACGGCGTGCGCGTGTGCGGCGAGGTGCTTCTGCCGAGGCGTCGGCCACCGGCGCCGCGTCGGCGGACGGTGTTGCCGCAGAAGGCTGAGTTGCTTCGGTGGGCTGTGTTGTTTCGGTGGTCGCAGCCGCATCGTTGGTGCGTGTCTTGTCGACGGCGGAACGCCGCGACGGCGCCTTGGTTGCCCCTGCGGGGCCCGCACCGCTGCCACCCTGACGCTCCGAGATGGCGGCGATCAAATCGCCCTTGCGCATTCCGGAGATGCTCTTGATTCCGAGTTCACCCGCGAGACTACGCAGCTCGGTGAGCACCATTCCGGACAGGCCAGCTCCGCGACGTGTCTTTTCGGGTGCAGAGATCAGTTCCGTATCGGTCACGGAGGTCCTTTCCTTCCCTCGCTCGCAGTCTGCGCAGCCAAGGGTTCGTTCCGTAGCTCGAATTTCGTTTCGAACACGGATATTGCCGCTTCACTATCGAACTGCCGCGGACGGACGGTCGAACCGAAACCGCAGGTACTACGCGGAGGGATCGAAGCCAGGAGCGTCACCCGACCAGGGCGTAAGACCCCCCGAACACGATGACGTGATTGCCCTGGTGAAAACCGGCGTCTGAAGCGCACGATGTACGGACGATCACCACAATAGCGTCGAACTGCGCAGTCGGCAAGAACCCCCTACCGGCGAGTTACGACGCGCACACTCCGTCGGCGACTTCGAGCTCGAGAACGCGGATGCCTTCGCTTTCTGCCTGTTCCTTCAACTCCGGCGGAAACTGCTGCGTGCACAAGGCCAGGACCGTCGGACCTGCACCGGACAACACCGCCGCAATGCCGCGCTGACGGAGTGCCGAGATCCACTTCGTGGCCGACGGCAACGCGCTTGCCCGCTGTCCCTGATGAAGAAGATCCTCGGTGGCGGGCATCAGAAGGTCCGGGCGTTGCGTCAGCGCGACGACGGCAAGAGCGCCGCGACTGACATTGAATGCAGCGTCACGATGGGCAACCAACTCAGGCAGCAGGCCACGAGTGTGCGAAGTCGAGGAGCGTTCGGACGGAACGAGAGCCACCACGTGGATGTCGGGGTGAACCTGCAGCCGAACTGCCGAATAGTGTCGCTGAGTCACGCTGGCACTGGCCGGCTCGCTCCATGAGACCACGGCACCGCCCAGAACACTCGCGGAAGCATTGTCGGGGTGCCCCTCGAACTCGGAGGACAGTTGCACCAGCTGCGCGGGGGTGAGCGCGAGCGAGGGATCGACCTTCGCGGCCAGAGCGTTCGCGGCAGCCAAGCCGCCTACCACTGCGGAAGCGGAGGATCCCAGACCCCTCGAATGAGGAATGACGTTCTTGCACAACACATCCAAGCCGTCGGCCCACACGCCGGCGGCCTCCAGCCCGCGCTCGATGGCCCGCACGACGAGGTGCGCCGGCCCCCACGGCACGTCGTCGGCGCCCTCCCCCTCTACGTGAATACCGAGTCCGGATGACGTGATGGTCACCCGAATCTCGTCGTAGAGGCCGAGCGCGATACCGAGCGTGTCGAATCCTGGACCGAGGTTTGCACTCGATGCAGGGACGCGGGCGGTGACCGTCGCACCCAGCGGAAGTGTTGTCGTCATGACCTGGGGCTCCGTCACTATGCCAACTCGAGTGCAGAGGCCACCGCTACGGGATCGACCGGAATCGGTTCGACGACAGGCATGCCCGACAGTGCAGTGTCGGGGTCCTTCAGGCCGTTACCGGTGACGGTGCAGACGACCCGGAGTCCGCTGTCGAGCCAACCTTCCTTGCGTGCGGCGAGGAGCCCAGCAATGCTGGCGGCCGACGCGGGCTCGACGAAGATGCCCTCCAACTTGGCGACCATACGGTAGGCCTCCAGAATCTCGTCGTCGGTGGCCGCACGAAACGCGCCGTCGGATTCTTCCTTTGCTGCAACTGCGCCGTTCCACGATGCGGGTGAACCGATGCGGATCGCGGTCGCAATCGTCTCCGGGTCCGCCACCGGTGCGCCGTGCACCAGCGGAGCAGCGCCTGCGGCCTGCACACCGAGCATGCGCGGCCGGCGTGTGGTCAGCCCGTCACGGAAGTACTCCGAGTAACCGCGCCAGTACGCGGTGATGTTGCCCGCGTTACCCACTGGAAGTGCGTGCACGTCGGGAGCGTCACCGAGTGCGTCGCAGATCTCGAAGGCCGCCGTCTTCTGCCCCTCGATCCGCACAGGATTGACGGAGTTGACCAGACCGATGGTCGGAAACTCCGCGGTGGTCTTTCTCGCCAGTTCGAGACAGTCGTCGAAGTTCCCCTGCACCTGGATGATCCTCGCGCCGTGCATCACTGCCTGGGCGAGCTTGCCCATCGCGATCTTGCCCTGCGGCACGAGTACCGCACACCCCATGCCCGCCTTGGCTGCGTATGCAGCCGCGGACGCCGAGGTGTTGCCCGTCGAGGCACACAGAACCGCTTCCTGACCACGAGCCAGCGAATCGGTGACGGCCATCGTCATACCGCGGTCCTTGAACGAACCGGTCGGATTGAGGCCCTCGACCTTCAGGTGCACCTCACAACCGGTGATCTCGGACAGTCGCTCCGCGTGAATGAGCGGCGTCCCACCCTCGAGCAGGGTCACAGTCTTCCAATCGGGCCCGATCGCGAGGCGCTCGCGATAGGCCTCGATCAAGCCTGGCCACGGGGTGTGCACGGTCATTCGGTGCCTTCCAATCTGAGAACACTGGCGACGGAGGTGACGACGTCGAGGCTGTCCAGGGCGGACACCGTCTCGGACAGCGCCGAGTCCGCGGCGAGGTGGGTGACGACGACGAGCCTGGCTCCGTCGCCCGAACCCTGCTGCCGCACCGTCGAAATACTGACATCGCGCTTGGAGAACTCCGCGGCGACCGTCGCGAGGACACCCGGTTTGTCCGCGACCTGCATGCTGACGTAGTAGCGAGTGAGGATGTCGCCCATGGGTGCCACCTTCAGCTTCGCGTACTTCGATTCGAGAGGTCCTCTGCCACCGTAGAACTTGTTTCGAGCCGCCATCACGAGATCACCGAGAACCGCGGACGCGGTGGGTGATCCACCTGCGCCCTGGCCGTAGAACATCAGTCTTCCCGCGGCCTCGGCCTCGACCACCACGGCGTTGAACGCGCCGTTGACAGTTGCGAGGGGATGGTCCCGCGGCACGAGCGCCGGGTACACGCGCGCCGAGATGCGTTCTTTACCCTTCGGCGTGGTGATGCGTTCGCAGATGGCGAGCAGTTTGATGGTGCAGTCCAGCGAACGTGCCATCTCCAGATCGCCCGCGGTGATGTTGCTGATTCCCTCGCGGTAGACGTCACCAGCCGTTACCCGCGTGTGAAATGCGATGGAGGCGAGGATCGCTGCCTTCGAGGCAGCATCGTAGCCTTCGACGTCGGCGGTCGGATCGGCTTCGGCGTAGCCCAGGCGTCCCGCCTCGGCAAGAGTTTCGGCGTAGTCGGCACCTGTCTCGTCCATCGCGGAGAGGATGAAGTTGGTGGTGCCGTTGACGATTCCCGCAACCTTGGTCACTCGGTCGCCGGCCAACGACTGCATCAGGGGTCGCACCACCGGAATTGCTCCGGCGACGGCAGCCTCGAAATAGAGGTCGGCACGTGACTCCTCGGCTGCGTCGGCGAGCTCACCGGTGTACTCGGCGAGTAGCGCCTTGTTCGCTGTGACGACCGACTTGCCCTGTTTCAGCGCGGAGTAGATGAGCGCACGGGGGACATCGATTCCCCCGAGTACCTCGACCACGATGTCTACGTCGTCGCGATCGACCAACGCGGCCGGATCATCGGTCAACAGCTCGGGGTCGACGCCGCGGTCACCGTCGACACGCCGCACGGCGATGCCTCGGATCTTCAGTGGCGCACCAACTCTGGCTTCGAGATCCTCGGCGTTCTCGGTCAGAATGCGAACTACTTCGCTTCCGACGTTTCCGAGTCCGAGAACGGCGATTCCTATCGGCTTCGATGTCATGGCTGCACCTCCAAGCTGAGCAGATCTTCGAGTGTCTCCCGGCGCAGAACGAGCCGGGACTTTCCGTCTTTCACCGCGACGACAGCGGGTCGCGTCAACAGGTTGTATCTGCTGGACATCGAGTAGCAGTACGCACCGGTGGCCGCAACGGCCAGTAGGTCACCGGGACCGACATCGGCCGGCATCCAGGCGTTCTTGATGACCACATCACCGCTCTCGCAGTGCTTTCCGACGACGCGCGCAAGCACCGGATCGGCCTCGCTTCCGCGGGAGACGAGCCGGCAGTCGTACTCGGCCTGATAGAGCGAGGTACGAATGTTGTCGCTCATGCCGCCGTCGACGCTGATGTACCGGCGGCGCGTCTGCGCGTCCACCGTCACGTCCTTGATGGTCCCGACCTCGTACAGCGTCACGGTTCCCGGACCGACGATCGCACGCCCCGGCTCGACATCGATGGTCGGGACCGGCAGGCCGACCTGCGCGGATTCGGTTGCCACGATCGCCTTCAGCTTCGCGGCGAGTTGATCGATCGGAGGCGGATCGTCGCTGGGAATGTACGCGATTCCCATGCCCCCGCCGAGGTCGATCGTCGAGATCTGGGCGGTCTTCTCGACGCCGAACTCCGAGACCACATCGCGCAGCATCCTGAGCAGCTTGTGTGCCGCCAACTCGAAACCGTCGACCTCGAAGATCTGCGATCCGATGTGGCTGTGCAAGCCGACCAGCCGCAGGTTGTCCGTTGCGAAGACGCGGCGTACTGCTTCGAGTGCCGACCCGTCGGCGAGGGAGAAGCCGAACTTCTGGTCCTCGTGGGCGGTTGCGATGAACTCGTGCGTGTGCGCCTCGACTCCGACGGTGACACGAACGAGAACGTCCTGCACGGCGCCCAACTCACCGGCGATGGTGTCGAGCCTGTCGATCTCGATCATCGAGTCCAGGACCACGTGTTCGACGCCGGCGCGCACGCCCGCAGTCAGCTCCTCGATCGATTTGTTGTTGCCGTGCATGGCAATGCGGGCAGCCGGAAACCCTGCTGCCAGAGCGACACTGAGTTCGCCACCGGAACTGATGTCCAGCGAGAGGCCCTCGTCGTCGACCCAACGGGCGATCTCGCCACACAGGAATGCTTTCGAGGCGTAGTGCACTCGCGCAGGATCACCGAATGCCGCCGCCATGTCGCGGGCACGCATACGGAAGTCGTCCTCGTCGATGACGAACAGCGGCGTGCCGTACTGCTCTGCAAGCTCCGTGACCGGCACCCCCGCCAATGTCACGACGCCGTCCTCGCCGCGCGCAGCGTGACGCGGATAGACGTTTTCGGGGAGCGTCGTCATCTCCGACGCGGTTGCGGGCTTCGCGAAGGCAGTGTCCTGGGCGGGGGCGTCGGCGTGCTTCGGGCCGGCCGGATGCGCGCTCACATCCGCTCCGGTGCACTGACGCCGAGCAGGCGCAGGCCGTTGGCCAGAACCTGACGGGTTGCATTGCCCAATGCCAAACGAGCGGTGTTCACAGGCCCTGGCTCCTCGTCTCCTTGGGGAAGTACTCTGCATGCTCCGTAGAACCGGTGGTACGCGCCGGCCAACTCTTCCAGATATCGCGCTATCCGGTGTGGTTCGCGAAGGTTGGCGGCGCTGGCGACGACCCTGGGGTAATCACCGATGGTTCTGATCAGTTCGCCTTCTTGTTCCTGGGTGAGCAGGCTCAAGTCCGGGTCGTCGGCATCGATGCCGAGTTCGGCGGCGCCTCTGGCCAATGAGGCCAGGCGTGCGTGCGCGTACTGGACGTAGTACACGGGGTTCTCGTTGCTGGCACTCGCCCAGAGTTCGAGGTCGATGTCGATACTCGAGTCCACCGACGATCGGACCAGCACGTACCGGGCGGCGTCGACGCCGATCGCGTCCACCAGATCGTCCAGAGTGATGACGGTTCCGGCGCGCTTGCTCATCTTGACCGCCACGCCGTCACGAACCAGGTTCACCATCTGACCGATCAGCACCTCGACCGTGTCGGGGTCGTCGCCGAACGCAGCCGCTGCAGCCTTCAGTCGGCCGATGTAACCGTGGTGATCGGCACCGAGCATGTAGATGCACAGGTCGAATCCGCGCTGGCGCTTGTTCTGGAAGTAAGCAATGTCACCGGCGATGTAGGCAGCGTTTCCGTCGCTCTTGATTACGACGCGGTCCTTGTCGTCGCCGAAGTCGGTACTGCGCAACCACCAGGCGCCGTCCTCCTCGTACAGACTTCCCGAGTTCTTCAGGTAGTCGACACTGCGTTCCACCGCGCCGGACTCGAACAGGGAGTTCTCGTGAAAGTAGACATCGAAGTCGACACCGAACTGGTGCAGATTGCGCTTGATCTGTTCGAACATCAGCTCGACGCCGATCGACCGAAACGTTTCTGCCTGAGGCTCGGCAGCCATGGCGAGAATGTCGGGGCTCTTCTCCACCACAGCCCCGGCGATCTCGTCGATGTATGCGCCGGCGTAGCCGTTCTCGGGCGCCGGTTCGCCCTTGGCCGCGGCGATCAACGATCGGGTGAACCGATCGATCTGCTCACCGTGATCGTTGAAGTAGTACTCACGTACCACCTCGGCGCCCTGTGCCGTGAGAATCCGCCCGAGCGCGTCGCCGACGGCCGCCCACCGAGTACCGCCCAGGTGAATGGGCCCGGTCGGATTGGCGGAGACGAACTCGAGGTTGACCTTCTTCCCCTCGAGGCCGTTCGCGTTCCCGTAGGCATCGCCCGCGGCCAGTGCCTGCGCGACGATGGCGCCTTGCGCGTCTGCTGCGAGGCGGATGTTGAGGAATCCCGGACCGGCCACATCGGCGCTCGAGATGGTCGACTCGGAGGCGAGCGCCTCGGCCAGCCAGCCCGCGAAATCGCGTGGGTTCGCGCCGGCCTTCTTGGCAACCTGTAGTGCGACGTTGGTGGCGTAATCGCCGTGCTCAGGGTTACGCGGACGTTCGACCGTCACCTTTTCGGGCAGCACGGACACGTCGAGGCCACGGTCGGTCAGCACCTCGGCGGCAGTGCTACGTAGTAGTTCGGAAAGATCGGCGGGAGTCACAGGTGACTATCCTATGGTCTGAGGTACGGCCGGTCGGCAGCCAGTGCCTCCCGGCGAGTACGCACGCGCCCACCGCAAGCACCTCGAAGCGTCCCCTCACCTCCGGAACGTACAGTGATGGCGTTCTGCTTTTCACGAGATCGCGAGGGCTCGGCGGTCCGGCACGTGGCACCGACCAGCAGATATCACCGGCAGCAATGTGCGCTTCGGCGCACCAACGACAACCGAAAGAGCAACGACAGCGATGCCAACGGGTTCCGATAACGGCGGTAGCGGCAAGAAGTCGGCTGCCAAAGCCAACAAGGCCATCAAGGCCGCAAAGAAGAAGAGCGGCGTGCCCGCTGCGAAGTCGGGGCTCGTCACGGGACGTCAGATCCCCTGGCTGACCGTCGGCGCCGTGGTGGTCGTGGTCGGTTTGGTCGCCATCCTCGCGGTCAATCTTTTTCCCAAGTATCAGAATCAAGCCGAACTGCAGCGATGGGAACCCAGCGAGAGCAACCAGGACCCGTCGACCGAGATCGCCGACATCGCAATCCAGGAGTACCCGGCGGCGCTGCACGTCGCCGACACCCAGCGCGTCGCCTACGACCAGTCACCGCCGTTCGGCGGACCACACGACAGCGTGTGGGCGACGTGCACCGGCGTGGTCTATCCGGAGGCGATCCGCACCGAGAATGCCGTGCATTCACTCGAGCACGGCGCAGTGTGGATCACGTACAACCCCGATGCGCTTTCGCAGGATCAGGTGGCCACGCTGGCCGACAAGGTCGACGGCGAGAGTTACATGATGATGTCGCCGTATCCCGGCCTGGATTCGCCGATTTCACTGCAGTCGTGGGGTCACCAGGTGAAGGTGGACAGCGCCGACGACGAGCGCGTCGACCAGTTCATCAATGCGCTCCGATTGAACCGCTACGCCTACCCAGAGGTCGGCGCGAGCTGCTCGACGGTTCCCGGTGTCGGAGGATTCGATACCGACAACCCACCGCCGTTCGACGCCTCGGAGCCCGGCACTGATGCGGTCCCGATGGACGGTGGTGGAATCACCCCCGACCCCACCGAGATGGGCGCACTGCCGTCCGGCCTTGGCCTGCCGAGTGATCTTCAGCTACCGAACGATGTCGAGCAGCCGGTCGCGCCGGTGCCCGCTTCATGACGGCCGAGAGCACCGAGCCCGCCCGCCTGCGCCGAGTGGGCGGTGGGCAGCGGGCAGCACTGCTGGTGTTGGGTCTCGTCGCCGCGCTCGCCATCGGGTTCGCGCTGGGGTTTCTCGCCCGTACGACCACGATCGGCGGCGACGACTCCGTTCCGGCGGCCGACTCCGTCGACGTCGGGTTCGCGCAGGACATGTCCGTGCACCACAACCAAGCCATCGACATGTCCGCGATCGCGCTGACGAGTACGTCCGACCCACTCGTGCGGAACCTCGCGTTCGACATGCTGACCTCTCAGCAGAACCAAGTCGGTCAGATGCAGGGATGGTTGGCAATCTGGGATCGAGCCCCCGTCGGAGCCGACGGGTACATGGGTTGGATGACCGGTAGCGACCACTCGCACGCCATGACAGACGGCGAAATGACAGACGGCGGAGGCTCGGTGTCGGCCATGCCGGGGATGGCGTCCTCGGACGATTTGGCTGGTCTTCGGCAGGCCACCGGCATCGACGTCGACGTGCTGTTTCTACAGCTGATGCTGCGTCACCACGAAGGCGGTCTGTCGATGATGGAATACGCGATCGACCACGCCGAAACCCCGGCTCTCGTCCGACTGGCGGAGTCGATGGTCTCGACGCAGGAGAGCGAATCCACGCTGATGACGCAGATGCTCGCCGCACGTGGCGCGGAGCCGCTCCCCTTCGGCTGATTCTCGTGCGATACGACGGCTAGCCCTTGGCCGTGAAGGTCCAGTCGCTCACCTCGGGCATGTCTTCGAGGTGCTCGATGACATAGCTGGCGTGCCGATCGAGCTGTGCGGTGCAGTAGTCGGCTAGTTCGTGTCCCCGCTCGGGCACGCGACGCGCGCGGCGCAGCGCTTCGAGGACCAAGTGGTAGCGGCTCATCTTGTTCAGGACCACCATGTCGAACGGGGTCGTGGTGGTGCCCTGCTCGACGAAGCCGCGCACGTGGAACCGACCTGCATCGGGACGCCCGTGCAGCAACTGGTGGACCGCACGCGGGTAACCGTGGAAGGCGAACACCACATCGGTGTCGGCAGTGAACAGATCGATGAACTGTTTGTCCGTGAAGCCGTGCGGATGCTCGTCGACGGTGAGCAGCGCCAACAGATCGACCACGTTGACCACACGCACCCTCAGATAGGGCACCCACTCGCGGAGCAACTGCGCGGCAGCGAGAATTTCCTGGGTCGGGACATCGCCGGCGGCAGCGAGAACGACGTCGGGCTCGCTCGGACTTGCTCCCGACGGCGACTCGGTGCCTGCCCAGTCCCACACCGACGCACCTGCCACGCAATGCGCGTGCGCCTGCTCGAGGGTCAAGTACTGCAGGTGCGGCTGCTTGTCGACGACGATGAGGTTGACGTGGTCACGGCTGCGGAAGCAGTGATCGGAGATCGAAAGAAGCGTATTGGAATCCGGCGGCAGAAAGACTCGCACGACGCCCGGCGCAAGCGGGAGTATCGCGTCGATCATCCCCGGCCCCTGATGCGAGAAGCCGTTGTGATCGTTGCGCCAGCACGTGCTCGTCAGCAGCACGTTCAGCGAGGCCACCGGTTCCCGCCACGCCAGCTCGGCAGCGTGTTGCAGCCATTTGACGTGCTGGATCATCATCGAAACACTCACCATCGCGAAAGCCTCGTAGCTGGCGAACAGGCCGTGGCCGCCGGCGAGAACATATCCTTCCAGCCAGCCCTCGCAGAGGTGCTCGCTGAGGACCTCCATGACGCGGCCGTCGGGCGAGAGGTGGTCGTCCCATTCGTTCGTCGGTAGCTGCCAGCATCGATCCGTCACCTCGAACACTGCCGACAGTTTGTTGCTCGCCGTCTCATCCGGTGAGAACAGCCGGAAGTTTCCGCCACCGTCCTCGCGCCGATTGTGGGCGTAAATGTCGCGCATGAGTTCACCGAGCACAGTGGTGGTCGGATGGAACGCCGCGCCCGGCGAATCGATCGAAATCTCGTACTTCTCGAGCGGCGGCATCCGGAGCGGGCGCAGCAGCCGGCCACCGTTGGCGTAGGGCGTGGACCCCATCCGCTTGTCCCCGGAGGGCGCCAGCTCCGCGAGCTCGGGAACCAGCGCGCCACGCTCGTCGAACAGCTTCTCGGGCCGGTACGAGCGCAGCCACGACTCCAGTTGCGCCAGATGCTCCGGGTTGTCGCGGACACCGGACAGCGGCACCTGGTGTGCACGGTAGGTGCCTTCGACGAGGACCCCGTCGACCGTGTGCGGCCCCGTCCATCCCTTCGGAGTGCGGAGCACGATCGCCGGCCAGCGCGCACCGACGACGTCTCCCCCGCTCCGAGCTGCGGTCTGGATGGCACGAATTCTCTCGTGTGCATCGTGGAGGACCCGCGCGAGTTCGGGAAACACGAGACGTGGATCGTCGCCGGAGACGACGACGGGCTCCCATCCCTGACCGTGCAAGAAGTCGACGATGTCCTCGTCGCGGCTGCGCCCCAACACCGTCGGGCCTGCGATCTTCGCCCCGTTGACGTTGAGTATGGGCAGGACGGCGCCGTCACGTCGAGGATTGAGAAATGCCGGGAGCTTCCAGGATGCGGCGAGCGGACCGGTTTCGGCCTCGCCGTCGCCGATGACACAGGCCACCGTCAGGTCGGGCCGATCGAATGCCGCGCCGCCTGCGTGCACCAACGCGTAGCCCAATTCTCCGCCCTCGTGGATGCTGCCCGGGGTCTGAACGCTCACGTGGCTCGGTATACCGCCCGGCGCGGAGAACTGGCGGCACAGTCGACGGACGCCGTCATTGTCGCGGGAGATGTGCGGATAGATCTCCGAGTACGTCCCCTCGAGGTAGGTCGACGCGACGAGCGCGGGACCGCCATGGCCAGGGCCGGTGACGTAGAGCCAGTCCGAGTCCGTGGCCACGATATGCCGGTTGAGCAGCGTGTAGATCATCGACAGACACGGGCTGGTACCCCAGTGCCCGAGCAGCCGAGGCTTGATGTGCGCGGGGGTCAGTGGTTCACGCAGCAGCGTGTTCTCCAACAGGTAGATCTGTGCCACCGTCAGGTAATTCGCGGCCGACCACCAGTCGAGATCGAGGTCGAGATCTTCGTTCGAGTACACGTGCTCGGTCATCGGGCATCCCTTCGATGTGCAGGCCTCGTCTGTGGCGTACCTCTGTACTGTCCTCCTCCCATGTGACAACGAGGGTGATTTCAGGTGACGCATGCGATGCGCTACTGTTGGACCCGCCCACAGGCGCGCCGACCACGGCGGGCCCCCGTAGCTCAGGGGATAGAGCGTTCGCCTCCGGAGCGAAAGGCCGCAGGTTCGAATCCTGCCGGGGGCACCCATCTACTCTTGCGCTACCGTAAGCATCTCTACTGCAGTCTCTCCGGAGAGGCACCGATGATGCGAGACTTGCACGGTGTCCGATTCCCAACTCGACGACGCAGCATTCGAGATCTATTCCGTCGATCCCACCGAGTTCGTCGCCGCGCGTAAGTCTGCCGCTGATTCGGCGAAGAAGTCCGGCGATCGCAAGCTGGCAACAGCAATCGGGAAGCTACGCAAACCCACCACCGTCGGATGGATGGTCAACCTACTCGTGCGCGCAGAGCCCGAGGACATTGCGGAACTGTTCGATCTGGGTGACAGCCTGCGTAGCGCGCAACGACGTTCGGATGCCGAAGAACTCCGATCGCTCTCCGCCCGACGTCAGCAGTCGATTCGGCTGTTGTCTCGCCGTGCCGCGGAACTGGCAGCCGCGCAAGGGCGGTCGAGCACCGAGGATGCGGTCAGGGAGGTCGGACAGACGCTCGGCGCCGCTCTCGCCGATCCCGAAATCGCTGAACGTGTCCGCGCAGGGAGGGTGGTCACCGCGGAGTCCTACAGCGGCTTCGGACCCGCCGTATTGGCTTTGGCGCCCGAACCCGACGAGTCGGAGAATCATGAGGACGAAAACCTCGAAGTTGCCGCAGAGGAATCGGATTCGAACAGCGAGGGCGCGCGCAACAATGAGGCCCTCATCGAGGCGCTCGCGAACCTCGAGGAGGCACGCGAGGACGAGGACGCCGCGCGCATCGCGGCCGAGGACGCGCAGTCGGATGCGGAGAGCGCCGTCACGCAGCTCGCCGAAATCAAGGATCGTCTCACTCGGCTCCGCGCGGAGCTACACGAACTCGAAACCCAGGAAGCCGACGCGCGCAAAGCGGAGAAGTCGACCGATCGCGAATCACGTCGTCTGGCACGTGTTCTGGACGACGCACGGACCAGGACGGCCGAGTTGGAACGAACAGTCGACGAGCTGGGTGGCTAACCGGGTTCGATGACGGCGGTGATCGCCGTGATGTCGCCTGCCGGTATCTCGAAGTGTTCGGTCACTGCAACCGTCATTCCGCCGTCGAGATCGAGAAGGTAGCGTGCGACGACACTGGTACCCCATTCCCGAAACCGCACGTCACGCACTCCGGAGATGGGCCTGTACTGCTGACCCTGTTCCAGATCATTGCTGATGAATTGCCCTGTGTCACCGGTATTCTTGCCGTTCTCCACGCGCAGGCACGCCTGACCCAAACGTAGCTTCGTGGCGTCGTGACTGACGAGGGCGTCGATATATTCACGAGCCATCGCGACGCGTCCGGAATCGGCCTCGCGCGTCGCATGGATGGAAATGCCCGACACGAGCGCCTGCGCCAACTCGGGCCGACAGATCAGCAGATCAGGTAGATACGGGTGCGATCGGTTGTAGAGCAGGGGCGATCCATCGATACGCGAACAGTGCAGTCCCGCAGCGAGCGCCACCCCCACCGGGGCCGCGGAGTCCCACTCCCACTGCCCACCGGAGTGCACGTACGCATCGACATCGCCACGTACGACGGCCATCGCCTTTGCGCCTGCAGATCCCATACGGATCACCTCGCCGCCAACCTCGGCAGCGAGCGCATCGATGTAATAGGGCGGACGACTGTCACTGACGACCAGCGTCGGTCGGCTCGTACGCTGGGGTGGAAGAGTAACCTGCGCAGTGGAATACACCGTGTCGAGCGCTGGCTGAGCCACCGCGCACGCCGTCATGCCTCGGCCGGTCTCCCACAGTCCGACGTGGACCGCCCAGTCGTCACGGCCCTCCATTCCGTACTCGCGCGACCCGTCCAGTGGATCGATGATCCACACTCGAGAGGCATCGAGCCGGGCGGGGTCGTCGGCGGACTCCTCGGACAGGATCGCGTCATCCGGACGTTCACGCCCGAGCCTGGAGACGATGAGGTCATTGGCTTCGGCGTCGCCGAGTCGCCCTAGTTCGCGTCCGGTGGTTCTTCCGCGCTCACGTTCGCGGACCTCGATCAGCAGTCGTCCCGCGGCCCCCGCCACCTCGGCTGCAAGAAGTGCGTCGTCGGCGAGAAGTGTGTCTTCGGTGAACGGTGTACTCATGAGCTCAACAGTTCCACGATGCGGGCTGCCTGCGCCGCCGGATCACCGTCGGAGGGGCGAATCACGAGATCGGCTCGCTGCGGAGCCTCGTAGGGATCGTCGACTCCGGTGAAACCGGTGATCTCGCCGGCGCGGGCTTTTGCATACATGCCCTTCGGGTCTCGGGTCTCGCATACCTCGAGCGGTGTGTCGACGAAGATCTCGTAGAACGGCAGACCCGCCGCCTCGTGCAGGCTGCGAGCGGAGTCTCGGCCGTCTCGGTACGGGCTGATCAAGCACACGACGGCAATCAGACCGGCATCAGCGAACAGGTGCGCAACCTCCGCCACCCGACGGACGTTCTCGTCCCGGCTACGTGCGTCGAAGCCGAGGTCGGAGTTCAACCCGTGTCGCACGTTGTCGCCGTCGAGCAGGTAGGCGGGTCGACCGGACGCGACGAGCAACCGCTCTACCTCTGCTGCGATCGTGGACTTGCCCGACCCGGAGAGCCCGGTGAGCCACACCGTCGCGCCCCGGGTCGCGCGATCGCCGCGCGCGACCCTCGATGAATGCCATACCACCTTCGACGCGGAAAGTGCAGGGCCGGAAATCATTCCGCCGGCAACGGTGGCACCGGTTGCCTCGTCGACGAGCAGGAAGCTTCCGGTGACCCGGTTGCGTCGGTACGGATCGAACAGCAGTGGCTGGGTCGTTCGAATGCGGATGCGGCCGATGTCGTTGAGTGCAAGGGACTGCGCTGACACTTCGCGGTGCAGTGTGTCGATGTCGAGCCGGTACTCGAGTGCATCGATTCGAGCCGTGGTCGTGGCGGTGGTGTGCATCAGCAGATATTTGTCGCCCTGCCGTAACTGCGCACTCTCGGACATCCAGCAGATCATCGCGTCGATGTCCGTACCCACCATGGGCCGGTTGTTCGGGCGGCACAGCATGTCCCCACGTCCGACGTCGATGGCGTCCGTCAACTCCAGACACAACGCGGATCGGGCGAAACCCTGCTCCAGCGGGACGCCTCCCGGGCCCCACACCGCAGCCACGGTCGTGGTGAAGCCGGAAGGCAGCACCACGACCTCGTCCCCCGGGGCGAATACGCCGCTGGCCACAGTTCCGGCGTAGCCACGGAAGTCGGCGTGTTCGCTCGATCCGGTCCGGGGGCGCACGACGTATTGCACCGGGAATCGGGCGTCGATGAGATTGCGATCGGAGGCGATGTGGACCTCTTCGAGGTGGTGCAGTAGCGAACCACCCTCGTACCAGCTCATTCTCGCGGTCCGGTGCACCACGTTGTCGCCGTCGAGCGCGGACATGGGTATGAACGTCAGATCCGGTACATCCAGTTTGGCTGCGAACGATTCGAAGTCGGATCGGATCTCGTCGAATCGTTCTCGGGACCAGTCGACGAGATCCATTTTGTTGACGCACAGCACCAGGTGCGCGATTCCCAGCAGAGACGATAGGAAGGCGTGTCGCCTGGTCTGCTCGACGATGCCGTAGCGAGCATCGACGAGGATCAGGGCCAGGTCGGCAGTCGAGGCGCCGGTGACCATGTTGCGGGTGTACTGCACATGCCCGGGCGTATCGGCGATGATGAATTTTCTCTTGGGGGTGGCGAAGTAACGATGTGCCACGTCGATGGTGATGCCCTGTTCGCGTTCGGCGCGCAGCCCGTCCGTCAACAGAGCCAGGTCTGCGCTGGTACCTCCGCGTTCCCTGCTCGTCTTCTCGATAGCGTCGAGCTGGTCCTCGAAGATCGACTTCGAGTCGTAGAGCAGCCGCCCGATCAGCGTGGACTTGCCGTCGTCGACGCTCCCTGCCGTCGCCACCCTCAGCAACTCGGACATCAGAAGTACCCTTCTTTCTTTCGGTCTTCCATACCGGCCTCGGAGATTCGGTCGTCGGCTCGCGTGGCACCGCGCTCGGTAATTCTGCTCGCGGCCACTTCCACCGCCACCTCCGTAGCGTTGGCGGCGGAGGACTGCACGCACCCGGTGCAGGTCGCGTCACCGACGGTGCGGAACCGTACGGTCGAGTCGAAGACTTCATCGCCCGGTAGCAGTGTCACGAATCTGGTTGCGGCCAGGAGCATTCCGTCTCTCGGGACGACCGGACGCCGATGTGCGTAGTAGATGTTCGGCAGTTCGATGCCCTCCGCGGCAATGTACTGCCAGATGTCGAGCTCGGTCCAGTTCGACAGCGGGAACACACGGATGTGTTCACCGCGCCGGTGTCGTCCGTTGTACAGCTGCCACAGCTCGGGTCGTTGCGCGCGTGGATCCCATTGCCCGTGTTCGTCTCGAAAGCTGAACACCCGCTCCTTGGCACGCGCCTTCTCCTCGTCGCGTCGTGCGCCGCCGAAGACGGCATCGAAGGAGTTCTCCGCGATTGCGCGCAGCAGGGTTCGGGTCTGCAAGCGATTTCGAGAGGCCCGAGGCCCGATCTCTTCCTGTGAGCGCCCCGCATCGATGTCGTCCTGCACACTCGCGACGATCAGCTTGACACCGGACTCGGCGACGGCGCGGTCCCGGAACTCGATCACCTCGTCGAAGTTGTGACCGGTATCGATGTGCATCACAGCGAACGGCACACGGGCCGGCCAGAACGCCTTGGCCGCGACATGGAGCATCACGACCGAGTCCTTGCCGCCGGAGAAGAGCAGGACCGGACGCTCCGCAGTGGCAGCGACCTCCCTGAAGATGTGCACGGCCTCGGCTTCCAGAGCCGCGAGGTGCGTGAGTTCGTGGTGGATCGACGTCGCCACTGGCCGCCCTTCCGTTGCCTTTCGGTCCATATTTGGACCGCCCCGGTAGATTCCGATGAGGAGAACAATAGAACGTGTTCCTGCGCAAATCAACGGTTCGGCGAATGCCCTCCGACTTCGAGGGTGATCGCCTCTGCCGCGGCGACGAGAGACTGCCCTCGCTCGGCGATCTCCGCGCCGGTGATGGCGGCTCCGACATGCAACGTCAGCACCAACGCCTGTGCACCGTGGGCGTCATAGGTGGGGGCGGCGATCACACTGACCTCGTGCACCGCGTCCGATTGCGCCTCCCGCATTCCCAGGTAGACCCGTTCCCCCAACCCCGAAACCATCTCTCCGAGAAGTTCACGCACCTCCTTCGGTAATTCGTCGGCAGCAACCCCTGCCATCACCGAATGCAGCTTCTGCCCGACCGCGGTGAGCGTCTCCACGAGGTAGCCGCTGCTGCGACACTCCTCCACCACCCGCGCAAGGTGCTCGGTGTCGATGCGCACGGGCAGTGTCGGTTCGCGATTCAACCAGGCCTCGAGCCTGTCGTCGGCATCCCACAGGACGTACATCAGACCGATGGGCGGGGCGAACGGGTACGCCTGACCGATCCGTCCCGACCCGCGGCGTGAATTCGGTTCGACCGACTCGAGCACGGTGATCCGATCCGATACGACCGCAGATGCCGTGCACGTCGTGTCGTACCTCTCGCTGAGTTCGGCGAGATGCTTGCGCGCCACCGGTCCGATGGCGAAACCGTTCTGTGCGGCGCGACCGGCGGCGATCAGCGCCGGACCCAGACCGTAGGTGACCGAGACCGGGTCGCGGACCAGGTAGCCCGCCTCGACCAGCGAGGTGAGGATGCCCAGGCATGTCGGTTTGCTCAGCTCGAGAGCCCGCGCGAGTTCCGAGAGCCCGAACCTGCGCCCGCTCCGCGCGACGAGGTAGTTCAGGACCGACACGACACGGTCGGTGGGTGGAGACGAGCGCGTACTCATTGACCCTCACTAGAACAAGTTCTATTGTCGATTCGAACCAGTTCTACCACACCGGTACATATATGTACCAATAATCCGAGGAGATGGGCGTGCCCACCGACCCCCTGACCGACGCGATCGCAGCAGCCGAGAAGATCATCGAAGCCGCGCCACACATACTCACCGAGCAGGACCTGGTGGAAGGCTACGAGTACCTGGCGGGGAGCATCCGCGCGTCGATTCAGATGGCGTGGGCCTACGACCCCCGATTCCCCTTCTTCGCCTCCTCCACCGGGCCCTACACCAAGATGGGGTTGGACAACCCCGACACCCTGTACTTCCACGCCAACATCGACGCCGATCACGAGTATGTCGTCGCCGGAAGACGAGGCACCACAACAGATCTGAGTTTTCAAATTCTGGCGGGAGACTACTCGCCCGTCGACGTTCCCGACAGTCTCACCGCATTCGACGATCGCTCCATCGACATCGCATCCGACGGCACCTTCGAGCTGCACTTCGGCCGCCCGTCCGAGCAGGCCAACCACTTCACCCTGGGTGAAGGATCGTCGATGCTCGTGGTGCGAGAGGTGTACAACGACTGGTCGGCCGCGCGCGGCACGCTGACCATTCGCCGCGTCGGCGAGGAGCGCGAGGAACCGAACCGGCCGACGAAGAACGACGTGGCAAAACGATATGCGACGGCCGGAAAGATGCTCCTCGGCAGGTTGAACACGTTTCTGCAGTTTCCGCACTGGTTCTACCTGAAGCTCGAGGTCAACACCCTGACCGAACCACGCCTGACACCAGGCGGCTTGAGCACCCAATACTCCTCGGCCGGTCACTACCAATTGCAGGCGGACCAGGCCATGATCGTCACCGTTCCGAAATCCGATGCGCCGTATCAGGGATTCCAGCTCGGCAGCATGTGGTACGTCTCGCTCGACTACATCCACCACCAAACCTCGCTGACCTCCGATCAAGCTCAGACCGACCCCGACGGCATGATGAGACTCGTTGTCAGTGAGCAGAACCCGCATGTGGCGAACTGGATCGAGACCACCGGACACGCACGCGGCTACGCGCAGATCCGCTGGCAACGAGTGTCACGAGAGCTGACCTCGGCCGACGGCCCCACCGTCGAAGTCGTCGACATCGACGATGTGCCCTCGCGACTGCCCTACTACGAGCAGAACACGATCACCCCCGAGGATTTCGCACGAAGAATCGCCGCCCGACGCCGGGGCGTCGACGAACGGATGCTGGGATGACCGGCGGAATGGGAACCGGCGCGCTCGCCGGCAAGGTGGTCGTGGTCTCGGGCGTCGGCCCCTCCCTCGGTCGATCGATCGCGCTACAAAGCGCCGCCGCCGGCGCAGATGTTGTCCTCGCGGCTCGCTCCACCACGTGTATGGAGTCGGTGGCCGGGGAAGTGGGCGCGCTGGGGCGCCGAGCAGTCACGGTGACCACCGATATCACGGACGAGGACTCGTCGGCGGCCCTGGTCACCGCGGCCATCGACGCATTCGGCCATGTCGATGCCCTGGTCAACAATGCCTTCGCGAACCCGTCGATGAAGGATTTCGCGCACACCGATCCCTCTGTCATCCGCAACGGCCTCGAGTTGTCGTTGTTCGGCACACTTCGGCTCTGCCAGCTGTTCACCCCGGCCTTGGCCGAATCCGGCGGCTCGATAGTGATGATCAACTCCGCCGTCATCCGGCACTCGCAGCCCAAGTACGGGAGCTACAAGATCGCCAAGGCGGCGTTGCTCGCGATGTCGCAGACCCTCGCCAGCGAGCTCGGCCCACAGGGCATCCGCGTCAACACCGTTGCACCGGGCTACATCTGGGGCGAAACACTCAAGGGGTACTTCGCGCACGCGGCGCGCAAGTACGGCACCACCAGCGAACAGATCTACCAGCAGACAGCCGCCGGCATCGACCTGCGACGCCTACCCGAACCCGACGAGATCGCCGACGCCGTGGTGTTTCTCGCCTCGCCCGGGGCCCGCGCCATCACCGGTCAATGCCTCGACGTCAACTGCGGCGAATACCACCACTAGGAGCTCGATGTGACCAGTACCGAACGCACGGATGTCGGCACCGCAGAGGACCTGCACGCCTCGGCGAGCAGGGCCAGCGGCCTCACCGACTTCGGAACCGACGACTACAGCGAGGCGCTGGAAGTGCTGCTCGAGTCGTACCGGCGAGATGCCGAGCTCACTCCGCTCGGGTCGAAGATGAGTCGCTTCTTTCTACGCGGGGCGTTGGTCGCCCGCCTGTTGAGCGAATCGGCGTGGAAGCAGTACCCCGAGCATGCCGAGGTCTCGATCGAGCGCCCGATCTTCGTCACCGGGCTCCCCCGAACAGGTACCACTGCGCTGCATCGGCTGCTGACGGCCGACCCCGCTCATCAGGGACTCGAGATGTGGCTCACCGAGGTGCCACAGCCTCGACCTCCTCGGGAAACGTGGGCCACCAATCCGGTGTTCGCACACATCGAGCAGGGCTTCGCGCAACACCACACAGAACATCCCGAGTTCATGGGGGTGCACTACATGTCTGCCGGCGAGGTCGAAGAATGCTGGCAGCTGCTGCGCCAATCGGTGCAATCGGTCGCCTACGAGTGCCTGGCGTACCTGCCGACGTACTCCTCGTGGCTGGCCGAGCAAAGTTGGCACTAATGCCTACGCACGTCACCGCCGGAACCTGCAGCTGATCGGATTGCACGACTCGGAGCGGCGGTGGGTGCTGAAGAATCCGAGCCACCTGTTCGCGCTGGAGGACCTTTTGACGGTCTATCCCGACGCCCTGGTAATCCAGACACACCGGGAGGCCCGCACGATCATGCCATCTACCTGCAGCTTGGCCGAGCACGCAACCGCGGGCTGGAGCACCAAGTTCACCGGTAGCGTGATCGGGCGAACACAGCTCGACCTCTGGGAACGCGGGTTGCACACCTTCGCCGCCGCGAGGGCCGAAGCGAACCCCGCACAGTTCTTCGACGTCGACTATCACGAGTTCGTCGCCGACCCGCTCGGCACGGTGGAACAGGTGTATCGGCATTTCGGACTGGGCATGAGCGAGGACGCGCGTCTCGCGATGGACGCGATCGACGCCGAGAGTCGAACAGGTGCCAGACGTCCCTCGCACAAGTACACCCTCGAAGAGTTCGGGCTCGACGGCGACGAGGTGGACAGGCGGTTCGGGGAGCAGCGGCGTTCCGGGGAGCACCGATAAGCTCGATGCATGGCCCCCACACGCTGGCAGAGCGAAAACACCGAGGCCCAATCCCGGCAGTACGTGGAACGGTTCGCGGAGCTCGAAAAGCGCGGCGCGGATCTGCACGGAGAAGCGCGGATGCTCGATGCGCTGCTGGCGCGAAAGAGTTCGGTGCTCGATGCCGGTTGCGGCACCGCACGACTCGGCGCCGAGTTGGCGCGTCGGGGCCATCGGGTTACCGCCGTCGACCTCGATCCGGTGTTCGTCGAAGCCGCCCGAGCGCACACCGACCTCACCGTCCACCAGGCCGATCTGACCGAGCTCGACCTGGGCGTTCAGTTCGATGCCGTCGTCACTGCCGGCAATGTCATGGTGTTCATGACGCCGGGGACCGAGCGCGCGGCGCTGTCGAACTTCGCCGCTCATCTCGTTCCTGGCGGGGTGTTCGTCGCCGGGTTCGCCACCGACCGGGGGTACACCGTGGGCCAGTTCGACGAGGATCTGGCCGCGGTCGGGCTCGAATTGGAGCACCGCTTTTCGACGTGGGATCTGAGGCCGTGGCACGGCGATGCCAAGTTCGCCGTCAGCGTCGCGCGCAAGCCTTCCGCCGCGCGCTGACCCGAGCCATCGGAAGCGTCTCACAGGCCATCGTCGTGGGAGGATGGACAGCATGTCTGCTTCGTCGCGCCTTCCACTCGACCCCATCGCAGAGGCTCATCGTCAGTGGACCAAGCACGGGTGGGGAAATGTCGCCGACGGCATGGCTGCAGTCACCTCGCTGATGCGTGCTCAGCAGATCATGCTCGCCCGTGTGGAGGAAGTTCTCAAACCCACCGGGTTGACGTTCTCGCGATACGAGTTGCTGACCTTGCTCACCTTCACCAAGAACGGCGCCCTGCCGATGGCGAAGGCCAGCGCACGCTTACAGGTTCATCCCACCAGTGTCACCAATGCGGTGGACCGGCTCGAGACAGCAGGATACGTTCGCAGGACGCCGCATCCGAGCGACCGTCGGACGACGCTGGTGGAGATCACCGAATCCGGTCGCAAGCTGGCGGTCGATGCCACGGAAAGGCTCAACGATCAGGTGTTCGCGAAGCCGGGCCTCAGCGACGACAAGCTCACCTCGCTGGTTCGAATCCTTGCCGAACTCAGGAGGGCAGCCGGTGATTTCGACGACACCGGCACGGCGCCTACCTGGTGAGACGCGCCGACCGGCGTCGATCCGTGATGAAATGAATCCGGAACGCGGCGGGGGGTCGCGCCAGGTGGGAGTAGCTCGATGTTGGTAGTGGGTGTCGGGGCGGGTGCACACGGTGCGCGAGCAATTCTGACTCACCTGGACAGTCCGCACCGCGCGCCGCTTGCGACCCGGACGGTTCGTCGCCGACGAGACCGATCGCTGGCATCGACCGTCGTCGACGCTATTTCAGCTCTTCATGCAGTTGCGTCCACACTCGATGTGCACGTCGAGCATTCGGCGATCGCCTACCGCTCGGGCGACGAGTTCGATGCGCGTGAAGATGTGGGTTCGGCCCAGTTGGTGCCCGATACCATAGCTCAGCTCCGCTACCTTCGTTTCACCGGAACCGTTCCCGCACACGGGGCCACAGTGCTGTGCGATCTGGGCAGCACCGGGATGAGCGTATCCGTCGTCGATCTGGCGAGGGGAGCCATGGTCACCTCGCAGCGGGCCACGTCCTTCGGCGGAGACGACCTCGACCAACTGGTCCGACGCCACCTCGCCGTCCACGGTGTTCGCACCGATGTCGATACGGCGCGGTCGATCAAGGAGAGATTGAGCGAGGGCGGGGTCGTCAATGCTCGCGACCTGGACGGCCGTGGCAATCACGTGTTCACGCGCAGAGATTTCGACGACATCACCGCCGGGCCGGTTCGGTACGCGAGGATGATCGTCGAGCAAACCATCGAACTGTCCGGTATCGAACCGGCATCGATCGTGCTGCTCGGGGGCGGCGCGAACATCGCATCGATCGCGGTGGCCTTCGAGTCGAAACTCGGCCCTCGCATCGTGATTCCGCACCGCCCCGAGCTCGTGTCCGCGCGCGGGGCGGCCCTACTGTCGAGCGGTCAGCGGTTGACGAACGTCGGTTGACGCTTGTCGACGAACGCCGCCATCCCTTCCTTCTGGTCCTCCGTCGCGAATGTCGAGTGGAACAACCGACGCTCGAACCGAACACCCTCGGCGAGAGTGCTCTCGTAGGAACGGTTCACCGCTTCCTTGGCCATCATCGCGATCGGCAGCGACATCTCGGCAATGGTGGTGGCGGTGGCGATGGCGTCGTCGAGTAGATCCGCAGCCGGAACGATTCGCGACACCAGGCCCGCACGCTCGGCCTCCTCGACCTTCATGTTGCGACCCGTCAGGCACATCTCCATGGCCTTGGCCTTGCCCACCGCACGAGTGAGGCGCTGCGAACCACCGATACCCGGGATGACACCCAGCTTGATCTCGGGTTGACCGAACACCGCGGTGTCAGCCGCGATGAGCACGTCGCACAGCATCGCCAACTCGCATCCGCCGCCGAGGGCGTAACCGGAAACCGCGGCCACCAGCGGAGTGCGCGCCGCAGACAGCCGATCCCACGCAGTGAAGAAATCGTCGAGATAGACGTCCATGTACGACTTCGGCTGCATCTCCTTGATGTCCGCACCGGCCGCGAATGCCTTTTCCGAACCGGTGACGAGGATCGCCCCGATGCCCTCGTCACGATCGAAATCGTCGACGACGGAGACGACTTCACGCATCAACTGCGAGTTCAACGCGTTGAGTGCTTTCGGACGGTTGAGCGTGATGATTCCTACGCGTCCCCGGCGTTCGACCAGGATGGTCTCGTACTCGCTCATGAATTGGGTCCTGTCGATCGTGCGCGGATATCGTTGATGATGCCGGAGAAATCGACGTCGGTGCCGCCACCCGATTCACCCTTGAACCGCGCGTACAACTCGGCGGCCTGCAGACCGAGCACACCGTCGACTCCGTTGTCTCGCAGCGCGTTCGCCGCGAGTGACAGATCCTTGTCCATCAACGCCGCCGCGAAACCGGGCTTGTAGTCATTGTTGGCGGGACTGGTGGGAACGGGACCGGGTACCGGACAGTTGGTCGTCAGGGCCCAGCACTGGCCCGAAGCGGTCGAGGCAACGTCGAACAACGCCTGGTTGCTCAGACCCAACTTCTCGCCGAGAACGAAGGCCTCGCTGATCGCGATCATCGAGACACCGAGAATCATGTTGTTGCAGATCTTCGCCGCCTGACCGTTCCCTGCTGCGCCGCAGTGCACGACCTTTCGGCCCATGACATCGAGAATCTCAGCAGCGGAGGCGAAATCGTCCTCCGATCCACCGACCATGAACGTCAGTGTTCCGGCCGCCGCTCCCCCGACGCCACCCGAGACAGGTGCGTCGAGCCCGCGGTGACCGGCCGCCTGAACCATCTTGTGCGCGGCGTGCGCATCGGCGACATCGATTGTCGAGGAATCGACGAACAACGTGCCGGGCGCCGCAGCGGGCAGCAGATCCGCATACAGGTCGAGGACGAGACGCCCGTTGGGAAGCATCGTGACCACGATGGAAGCATCCTGCACGGCCGCGAGCGCCGAGTCGACGACGGTGACCCCGTCGGACTTCGCCTGCTCGAGCGCGGCCGGCACCAGGTCGAAACCCTGCACGGTGTACCCGGCTGCGACGAGGTTCGCCGCCATCGGTCCGCCCATATGGCCGAGACCGATGAACCCAATTGTCTTCTCACTCATGCTGTCTCCAGTTTCAGTTCGGCGTCGCCCAGGGGCTCGAAGTACCGATCGACATCGTCCTGTGTCACGTCTGCGAGAGTCGCCGGTGACCACGCGGGGTTTCGGTCCTTCTCCACGACCTGCGCGCGAATCCCTTCGACGAGATCGTGTGAGCTCAGACTCGCGAGAGAAACCCGGTACTCCTCGTTCAACACCTGCTCGAGCGAGGATGCCTGGGCGGCACTGCGCAGCGACTTCAACGTCACTTTGAGGGCGACGGGCGACTTCGACTCGATGTCGCCGGCTGCCTTCTGTGCCTCGGGCGCGGCGCTGCGACGAAGACGATCGAGGATCTCCTCGACGGTGTCGGCACTGTAGGCCTCGTCGATCCATGCGCGAGCACCGGCCAGCGTCGATTCCGGTGCAGGCTCGGTGAACTCGGACAATGCATCCGAGACCGAACCGGACTCCAGCGCCTGGTAGAACTTCTCCAAGTTCTCCGAGGGCATGAAGTGATCTGCGAAGCCGGCCGCGATGGCGTCGGCTGCGTCCATACGCGCCGTCGTCAGAGCGAGATGCGTGCCGAGTTCACCCGGCGCACGGGCGAGCAGGTACGTGCCACCGACGTCGGGGATGAAACCGATCCCGACCTCGGGCATCGCGATCTTGGAGCGTTCGGTGACGATGCGAGTGTTCGCATGCGCAGACAATCCGACGCCACCACCCATGACGACGCCGTCCATGATCGCGACATACGGCTTGGAGAACCGAGCGATCGCCGCATTGAGGATGTACTCCTCACGCCAGAAGTCCTTCGTCCCGGTCCCGCCATCCTTCGCGTCGTGATAGATCGACACGATGTCGCCGCCCGCGCAGAGACCGCGCTCGCCGGCTCCCACCAACAGCACCGTGTCGATGCTCTCGTCCGCGGCCCACGCGTCGAGCTGCGGCGCAATCTCACGCACCATCGCATGGTTCAGCGCATTGATGGCTTTCGGGCGGTTCAGCGTGATACGGCCGACACCACCACGCTCGTCGAACATAACCTGAGGCTCTGTCATGCTGCTCCCACAATCGAGCGAGCCACGACGACTCGCATGATCTCGTTGCTTCCTTCGAGGATTTGGTGCACACGCAGATCGCGAACGATCTTCTCCACACCGTACTCCGCGAGGTAACCGTAGCCGCCGAGCAACTGCAGTGCGTCGTTCGCGACCTCGAAACCGGTATCGGTGGCGAATCTCTTTGCCATTGCACACAGTTCGACTTTGTCGGGAGCGTCGTTCTGCAACGCGTCGGCAGCGCGCAGTAGCATCGTGCGCGCGGCTTCGAGCTCGGTCTTCATGTCAGCGAGACGAAACTGCAACGCTTGCGCGTCGAGCAACCGGGCACCGAATGCCCGGCGTTCGAGCAGATACGCAACAGCCTTGTCGAGTGCACTCTGCGCGCCCCCGATCGAACATGCCGCGATGTTGAGCCGGCCACCGTTGAGGCCGTTCATCGCGATCCGGAAGCCGTCCCCCTCGTTGCCCAGCAGGTTCGCCACCGGCACCCGAACATCCTCGAAGACAACCTGCCTCGTCGGCTGGGCGTTCCATCCCATCTTCTTCTCGTTGGCGCCGAAGGACAGACCCTCCGACTCCTTCGGGACGATGATCGCCGAAATCCCCTTCGGTCCGGCGTCACCGGTCCGCACCATCACGACGTAGACATCCGATGTTCCCGCGCCCGAGATGAACTGCTTGACGCCGTTGAGGATGTAGTCGTCGCCGTCGCGCACAGCCTTGGTACTCAATGCCGCCGCATCCGAACCGGCGCCGGGCTCGGTCAGGCAGTAGCTGCCCAACTGGTCCATCGAGCACAGGCCCGGCACCCAGCGGCGACGCTGCTCCTCGTTGCCGTAGGTGTCGATCATCCACGCGACCATATTGTGGATGGAGATGTACGCAGCGATGGACGGGTCACCCGTGGCGAGTTGCTCGAAGATCCGGGCCGCGTCGAGCCTGGTCAGCCCGGAACCACCGACGTCCTCGCCGATGTAGATTCCGCCCATTCCCAAGCCGGCGGCTTTGCGCAGCACGTCCACCGGGAAGTGTTTGCTCTGGTCCCATTCGACAGCGTTCGGGGCGAGGAACTCGTCGGCGAAGTCCCTGACCGTCTCGTTGATCGCCCGCTCGTCCTCCGTGAGTGTGAACATGCGTCAGTCCATGTTCGGGATGACGAAGTGGTTTGCAGCAGCCTCTTTCTTGCCGGACGGCCAGCGTTGAGTGACGGTCTTGGTCTTGGTGTAGAACCGCACCGAGTCCGGTCCGTGCTGGTTCAGATCGCCGAATCCGGACTTCTTCCAGCCGCCGAACGTGTGGTACGCGATCGGCACGGGGATCGGAACGTTGACCCCGACCATGCCGACCTGGACCCGCGAGCAGAAGTCACGAGCGGTGTCACCGTCTCGGGTGAAGATCGAGACGCCGTTGCCGTACTCGTGCTCGGACGGCAAACGCAGCGCGTCCTCGTAGTCCTTCGCCCGCACGACGATCAGGACCGGTCCGAAGATTTCTTCCTTGTAGATCCGCATGTCGGTCGTCACTTTGTCGAACAGCGTTGCACCGGCGAAGAATCCGTTCTCGTGGCCTTCGAGACTGAAGCCACGGCCGTCGACGACGAGCTCGGCGCCCTCGTCCACACCGATCTGGGTGTAGTCGTTGACCCGCTTCAACGCGTCGCTGCCGACAAGCGGACCGAAGTCTGCGTCCTCGTCGTCGGAGCGGCCGATCTTCAGCTTCGCGACACGCTCGGTCAGCTTGGCGACCAGGGCGTCTGCGGTCTCCTCGCCGACGGGAACGGCAACCGAGATGGCCATGCAACGCTCGCCTGCGGATCCGTACGCGGCACCGAGCAGCGCGTCGGCGACCTGGTCGAGGTCGGCATCGGGCATGACGAGGGCGTGGTTCTTGGCGCCGCCGAAGCACTGTGCGCGCTTACCGTTCTTGGCTGCCGTCTCATAGATGTACTGCGCGATGGGGGTGGATCCGACAAAGCCGACGGCCTTGACGCGATCGTCGTTGAGCAGCACGTCGACGGCGTTCTTGCCGCCGTTGACGACGTTGAACACCCCTGGCGGAAGGCCTGCTTCGAGGAAGAGTTCGGCCAGCTTGAGCGGTACGGACGGGTCACGCTCGGACGGCTTGAGAATGAAGGCGTTGCCGCAGGCGATCGCGGGTCCGGCCTTCCACAGCGGGATCATTGCCGGGAAGTTGAACGGGGTGATGCCGGCGACGACGCCGAGCGGCTGACGCATCGAGTAGACATCGATTCCGCCGCCTGCGCCCTCGGTGTACTCGCCCTTGAGCAGGTGCGGAATGCCGGTGGCGAACTCGACGACCTCGAGTCCTCGCTGCACATCACCCTTGGCGTCGGCGATGGTCTTGCCGTGCTCACTCGAGAGCAGCCGAGCCAACTCGTCCATATCGCGATTGATCAGCGCCAGGAACTTCATCAGGACGCGGGCGCGTCGCTGCGGATTCCAGCTCGCCCATTCGACCTGCGCCTGTGCGGCGTCGGCGATGGCCGCCTCGACCTCGGCATCACTGGCGAGAGGCACCTTGGCCTGAACCTCGCCGGTGTTGGGGTCGAAGACGTCGCCGAAGTTGCCCGACTCGCCGGAGACGTGCTTGCCGCCGATGAAATGCGTGAGTTCGCGCATGAGATCCGTCCTGTTCAGATACGAGAAATTAAGTGTGCTCATCCTATAGTTGGATGTCCACGTATGTCCATTCTCTACGTGAGTGGAAGTACATAGCGGGCTATGTACTTCCACTCACATGCGCCGAAGGCGCCTACAGGCGGGTGTAGAACGCTTTCAGATCGGCGACAGCCCGGCTGACCTCGTTCTCCTCAGCGCCGCCCGCGCGAAACACCCGCCGCAGAAGCAGCGGGTCGAGGTCGTCCATCGCCGGCGAGAAGTCGACCATAGGCAGCGCGGGCAGCCGCGTGGCATCGCCGAACCAGTCGTCGCGATCGAACTCCACCTCCGCGTCTCCGACACCTTCGATGAGTTCATCGAGGTCCACCCCGCGCAGAGTGAGGATGGTCGCCGCAGAGGAGTCGATGTGCTCGGCCGCGATGTACATCAGCGCAGCAGCGTGCTTGCACGGCCACCCGTCGTCGGGGCAGGAACAGTCGAAATCGAGTTGCCCACGATCGTGTGGCAACAGCGTCGACGCCAACGCCTGCGGAATCGCATTGGAGGCCAGTTCCGCGAGCATGCCCGGATTGGATTTCACTCGGCCCACCAATGCCGCGACCTCGCCCTGCGTGAGCGGTTCGACGGTGACGGAGGCCGAGAACGGCTCGAGCTGGCTACCCTGCACCTCGCCGTAGAACTGACCGCGTTCGACACCGAGATTGAGGACCTGCCCCTGACGCGCGTACGTCCGACCGCGTGCAATCCGCCCCGGATCGGCCAGATCCTCCATCGCCGTGACGAAGTGCCGTCCCCACCAGGTCTGCCCGAACGCGCCGCGCTTGTTTCGGGACTCAATGCCCCCCTTGGCCTTTCGACGCTTCCCGTACTGACTGAAATCGGCCATCACTCACCCACCGCATCCTCGCCGAGACGAAACAGCTCACGAAGCTCCGCGGTGTTCATCTCCGTCACCCAGTTCTCCCCGGTACCGACCGCAAGATCGGCCAAGTCCTGCTTGGACACCAGCATCGAGTCGATGCGCTCCTCGACCGTTCCGACGCACAGCAACTTCTGAACCTGAACGTTCTTGCGCTGACCGATACGAAAAGCACGGTCCGTCGCCTGATTCTCGACGGCGGGGTTCCACCAGCGATCCAGATGCACAACGTGATTGGCTGCTGTCAGGTTCAGGCCGGTGCCACCGGCCTTGAGCGAGAGCATCATGATCGGCGGGCCGTCCTCGCTCTGGAACGACTCGACCATGGCGTCGCGCTTGGTCTTGCTGACCCCGCCGTGCAGGAACGGGACAGCGGTGCCGAACCGCTCCGCGAAATACGGTGCAACGAGTTCACCGAACTCCCGAAACTGTGTGAACAGCAACGCTTTCTCGTGCTCACCGAGAATCGAATCCAGCATGTCCTCCACCAGCGCGATTTTGCCGGAGCGGTGCTGGCCTCGCTTGAGCACCGGCGAGCCGTCGGAGAGGAAATGCGCCGGATGGTTGCACACTTGTTTGAGCCGTGTCAGCGCCGACAGCACCGCCCCCTTGCGCTTCATGCCTTTCGCGTCGGCGATCTGCGCGAGCATGTCGTCGACGACTGCTTTGTACAGCGCAGCCTGCTCGGCGGACAGATTGGACCGCACCGTCATCTCGTTCTTCTCCGGCAGATCCGAGATGACGGACGGGTCGGTCTTGACCCGGCGCAACACGAAAGGTGAGGTGATCGCGCGCAGCCGAGAGACCGCACCCTCGTCCTGCTCGCGCTCGATGGGCACCGAGAAACGCTTGCGGAAATCGGCGGGCTTGCCCAACATTCCGGGGTTCGCGAAATCGAGGATCGAGCGTAGTTCGTCGAGTCGGTTCTCCACCGGCGTACCGGTCAGAGCGAGCTTGTGCTCGGCGGGAATGGCGACCGCAGCCTTGGCCTGGACGGTGCCGGAATTCTTGATGTGCTGCGCCTCGTCCAGTACCAGTCGGCGCCAGCTCTGTTCGCCGAGTTGCGCACGATCCTTGGCCATGAGCGCATACGTCGTCACGACGAGATCGTGTTCGAGGACAGCCGCGTCGAACTCGACGCCGGTCAGACGCGCCGGCCCGTGATGCACCATCACGCGCAGAGCCGGGGTGAACTTGGCTGCCTCACGCTGCCAGTTGCCCACCACCGACATGGGCGCGACCAGCAACGTGGGAGTCGGGCTCTGCTCGTGCGCGAGCAGAGCCAGCACCTGCAGCGTCTTACCCAGGCCCATATCGTCGGCCAGGACAGCGCCCAGACCGAGTCTGCTCATGTAGACCAACCAGTCCAGGCCGCGTTGCTGGTAGGGGCGCAGAGTTGCGTTCACCCCGGCCGGCAACGCGATCTGCTCCGGCACCGCGCCCGGTTCGAGCAGCGCCGCGGCCCACCCACTCGCGCGAATGTCCTGCACCGGCGCGGGCGGCGGGTCGGCCAGTGTCATCTCGCGCATCAACGCGCCCAGCGGCGTCCCGTCACCGTGATGTTCGGCAACGTATTTCGCGGCCCGCGCCAGCTGGCCACCGTCGGCGAGCACCCACTGCCCCCGCAGTCGAACCAAATCTCCCTTCGCCACCGCGAGCCGATGCATCTCGGCCTCGGTCAGCACCATGTCGCCGAGCTGAAGCTGCCAGTCGTAGGACACGAGCTCGTCCATTCCGACGGCACGGTCGGCTGCGGCCTTGGTCACCGGGGGTGACTCGACGCGTAGACGCATCGACGGGTCGAGCCGCGTCCAGGCTCGTGGCAGCAGAATCGTGGTGCCGGTCGCCTGCATGGCCGCGGCTCCGTGTTCGACGAGGTCGATGACGACCGACGTCGGCAACAGCAGATCCAGGGTGCCCTCCTGCTTGGGGAGCTCACGCAGCAGCGGATAAGCACTCACCGCCTCGCCGAGCTTCCGCACAGCCGTGCTCAGCAGAGCCGCGTCCATCCTGCGGTTCATCGGGACCGGAACGGGAGCTTCACCTTCGGCACGAAGACAGACCTGCAGGGTCCACAACGCCTCGTCCTCGGTTCCTTCGGCATCGTCATCGGGTTCCAGTAGTCGCAGCACGAGTGAGGGTTCGTCGACGGTGAGACTCGCGCGCCACTTGTCGAGCAAGCCGGCGGCCTGTTGTGTGCCCTCGACGTATACATCGTCACGGACCAGTGCCGTCAGCAGAGGATGCTCGGCGCTCGGTCGCCCCAGAACGGATCTGACGATGGGATCGGTGAGCTCGGCAAGGATGTCGTCGAGCACCGCCTTGGGTCTGCCCACGGCCCGCTGGACCGCCGGCATCGCCACCGCCAGCTCGCTCGCCCATGCGCGCTGGCGTTCGCCGCCGACCAGCCGCCACCTCGGCCACCACTGACCGTCGAGCAGCACGAGCGTCGGCACGACGCGTCCGCCGCGCACCCAGCGCTCGATTCCGCGGGCGACATGCGCCAGGTAGCGGAGGTCTCCGGAGATTCCGGCGTGCTCCTCCGGGGTACGGAGCAGCAGGTCCGCGGCATCGGCCGGTGCGAGCCCGATTGCAGGAATTTTCGCGGAGTGGGACTGACCGCCGGCGGGAGGAAAGGAGACCTCCACTCGATGACGGAACGTGCGGCCCAGGACATGTGCGTGCGCCGACGGCAGATCCGGCTCGGAACCGGTGTGGGTCTCGTCGTCCCACAGCTTCAGTCCAGCGCCTGGAGACCAGAGACCGTGAAGCATCCGTCCATCCAATCACCACAGCCGAACGCACCCGGGTGTGGCGTTCCACTTGCCGACCCGCGATGCTGGGAATTCGCCGATTTGCAGCGTGAATGGGTCACCGCACCAACTGCCCATTCGGACATTTGACACAGTATGTAGATGATCGCTTATGGATTCAGTGAGTACGGCGGACCTGAAACCGAGTACTTTCTCGACATTCCCATCGCCGACCCCGGTCAGGGGCAGCTACTGGTTGCAGTGCACGCGGCCGGGGTCAATCCAGCCGACTGGAAGGTTCGGGCGGGCAACCGAAAGGACACGGTGCAGACGAGTCTGCCTGCGGTTCTCGGCCGGGAGGTGGCCGGCACAGTTGTTCAGGTAGGACCGCACGCCGACGGGTTCTCGGTGGGCGATCACGTCTTCGGAGCGACCGCATCGGGTCACGGTGCCTACGCGCAGTACACGGTGCTCAATGCCTCGAACACAGCCCACAAGCCCGAGGCGATCACATTCGCCACGGCGGCCACCTTGCCAGTTGCCGCGGGAACCGCGTACGACGCACTGAACGCTCTCGCCTTGCGGAAGGAGGACACGCTACTCGTGCTCGGTGCGGGCGGCGGAGTGGGTTCGGCGGCTCTGCAACTCGCGCGCGCCGACGGGGTCGACACCATCGCCGTGGCGAGTGAGAGCAAACGCGATTGGGTGAGAAGCCTCGGTGCGCGGTTCGTCGAATCGGGCGAGAGGTTTGCTGCAGAGATAACCGAGACCGTCGACGGGATTCTCGATCTCGTCGGCGGCGACACCCTGCGCAACGCAGCATCGCTGGTGGTGTCCGGGGACAAGATCATCAGTGTGGCGGATCCGGTGACGGCGATGACTCTCGGCGGATCGGGTGTCGAACGCGATAGATCCACCGCCGCGTTCGCCCGCCTCGCCGAATCGGCCTCGACAGGTGTGATTCACCCTCGGATAGATCATCTGTTCCCGCTCGAGCGGGCCGGCGAAGCCTTGGCACTCGTCGAGACCGGGCACGTGCTGGGCAAGGTGGTCATCGAAGTTGCATGAGTTGCGCCGTTGCATGAGTTTCGCAGTTGCATGGGTCGGGGCGGTGATCCTGTCGGTGCCATGCGGCACACTCTGTCTCGATGAAGCTGTCTCGGCGGGGTAACCCGGCGAGACGAACGGTTCGACGATGGGGCGTGAGTGAAGAAACTGCGTACAGCGCTGCTGTTGATCGTGGTCGCGGTGGCACTGTCGGCTTTGTCCTCGCTCGGGTCCTGCGCACCCAGCGGCATCCCCGGCCTGGCACCGGCGCCACCGGCGCCGGGCAGCCCCACACGGGCTTCGATCGAGGAACTGCTCACGATGGTGCAGATCGTTGCCGCCCGGCCCGACCCCGTCGGCTACGAGCGCGGCTGCAAACAGGGTGAGGGATGCGTGTTCGGACCCGCTTGGACCGACGACTACGACGGCCCCGGCGGACACGACGGGTGTGGCACCCGCGACAACGTGTTGGCGCTCTCGCTGACCGAGGTGCAGTTCCGCGAGGGCACCCGAAACTGCGTCGTGATCTCCGGTGTACTGGCCGATCCGTACACGGGCGAGCTCGTGCAGTTCGCCAAAGCGGACGCATCGAAGATTCAGATCGACCACATCTATCCACTCGCCGCGGCCTGGGACATGGGCGCCTACGGTTGGTCTCTCGACCAACGCATCCGCTTCGCCAACGACATCGAGTTCAACCTGATGGCGGTGGACGGATCGCAGAACCAGTCCAAGAGCGACGCCACTCCGGCACAATGGCTGCCGCCGAACGCGGCCTACCATTGTTTCTATGCGGGCAAGTATCTGTCCGTCGCCGCGCAGTACACGTTGCCGATCACCGAGGCAGACCAGCACACGCTCGCCGCTGTCGCCGAGCGGTGCTGAGCGTAGGGTGTCGACGATGTCGCGAGAGTTCCTCAACCGTGAGACCCAACTGTGCATGTCGCTGTCGGGCCGCCCCAGCAATGTGGGCACCCGCTTCCACAACTACCTCTACGACGAACTCGAGCTGAACTACATCTACAAGGCCTTCACCACAACCGATCTGGCTGCTGCTGTGGGTGGCGTGCGCGCTCTCGGAGTTCGTGGCTGCGCGGTGTCCATGCCGTTCAAAGAGGCTGTCATCGACCTCGTGGACGTGATGCACGAGTCGGCGAGCGCCATCGAATCGGTCAACACCATCGTCAACGAAGACAGCGAACTGCACGCGTACAACACCGACTATCAGGCCGTCGCGAGCCTGTTGCGAAGCTCCGGCTTCTCCCATGACTTCTCGGTGGCTGTGACGGGAAGCGGCGGCATGGCCAAGGCAGTCGTTGCCGCACTCCGCGATTCGGGGTTCACGAACGGAACGGTGATCGCGCGCAACACCGAAACCGGGCCGGCGCTGGCCCAGGCCTACGGCTACCGCTTCTCTCGCGAGGCGCTCCCGGCGGACCTACTCGTCAACGTCACGCCCGTAGGCATGGCAGGCGGCCCGGATGCCGACGCCTCGCCGTACACCGACGAGCAGATCCACTCGGCGAGCGCTGTGTTCGATGTGGTGGCAATGCCGTCGGAGACACCGTTGATCACCGCTGCTCGCACCGCCGGCATACCCGTCGTCACGGGGGCCGAGGTCATTGCACTGCAGGCCGCCGAGCAATTCGTGCTCTACACCGGTGTGCGCCCGACGGACGATCAGATCCGCCGGGCCTCGGAGTTCTCACGCCGCTGAGCCGGTTGAACCAGCACAACCGTCAGTCGCAGGCCGCCTTCACTGCATCCTCTGCGGTGGCGAGTACGCCGGATTCGTACTCGCCTATGGCAGCGACCTTCGCTGCGGATGCAGACTGCGGATCGAAGGTGTATCCGAGCCACTCCTTCGCCAATCGCCGCGCCAGTTCGATGCCGATGACACGCTGACCCATGCACAGCACCTGGGCGTCGTTGCTGAGGACGGCGCGTTCGACGGAGAAGCTGTCGTGTGCGGTGACGGCGCGAATGCCGGGGACCTTGTTGGCGCTGATCGCCACACCCAGTCCGGTGCCGCACACCAGGAGCGCGCGGTCGGCGTCACCGTCGGCGATCAAGCGGGCGGCCGTGACCGCGACGTGCGGATACGCAGTGTGCTCGTCGGTTCCGACGCCGACATCCGTCACCGACCCGACTCGTTCGTCCTGCTCGAGATCGGCCAGCAGGGCTTGCTTGTACTGCAGTCCTGCGTCGTCACATCCGACGACAATGCGCAGCTTGTTCACAAGGACACTTCCTGATCGATGATGACGGCGGAGACGGTGGCGACGCACATCGCGAGCGAGATCGCCCCTGCATCGGGGGTGCCGACGCTTCGTTCGGCGAGTGGACGGGCCCGACCGATCTTGGGGCGCATGGACGCTGTTCCTTCGGCGGCTGACTGTGCGACGGGAACGGCTTCCACCCAGGCCGATCGCCAATCTTTGCCGTCGCGAACGCTGCGTTCGACAGCGCCGACGAACGGATCGAGCGCGTCCAACATCGTCTTGTCGCCGAGCGATGCACCGCCGAGTGCCGTCAGCGCGTCGTACCCCGCTCGAAGTGCTTCCGAAACAGTTGTGTCGTCCGGGGTTCCGTTGTTGCCGAGCACGTTTCCGATGGCAGTGAGTGCTGCGCCCCACAACACACCGGAGGTACCGCCGGCTCTTGCGGCCCACGCGGAGCCGGCGGCGGCCAGCACCGAGCCCACGCCGCCGCCGCGAGCGGCTGCATCTGCTGCCGCGAGTGTGGCCGCCGCAGTCCCCTTGACCATGCCGCGGCCGTGGTCGCCGTCTCCTGCCACGGCATCTATTCGGCCGAGCTCGCCCTCCGCCGTCGCCATCCGTTCGGCCAGGGCCTCGAGCGATCGTGTCGCCAGCCGCGCGCACTCGCGGGACTGCTCGTCGGACTCGGGCATGGTTTCCACCCCGGCCGCAGCGGCAGCGCCTGCCGCTCGCCGCTCACCGGTGTCCGAAGCAACGATTCCCTTTCGATACGCCGGGGTGTCGGCCGGTGCCGTCCAATACTTTTCGAGCTCGTCGTCGAGCCACATCACGGTGAGCGAACAACCAGCCATGTCGAGACTGGTGACCAGTTCCCCGACCTCCGGATCGACGATCGTGTGTCCGGCCGCGCGAAGCAGCCGCGCCACGCTCTGCCACACGACGAACAGCTCCTCGTACTTGGTGCGGCCGAGTCCGTTGAGGATCACTGCGATGCGATCACTGCTGCCTATCGGTTTCTCTGCAAGAACCCCGTCGACAAGAAGTGCGGCGAGATCGGCCGCGGAGGGCATCTCGTGTGATGACACTCCAGGTTCGCCGTGAATGCCGAGGCCGAGGTCCATGGTTCCCGTCTGCACGGTGAACAGCGGATCGGCGGCACCGGGCATCGTGCACCCATCGAAAGCGACACCGAGGGTGCGGGTGGCATCATTCGCGGCAATCCCGACCCGTTCGACATCATCGATGTTCGAGCCAGCGTCGGCGGCTGCCGACGCGCACCGGAACACGGTGAAGTCGCCGGCAATGCCACGCCGCTTGGCGATCTGGTCGGCAGGCGCGCTGGCGATGTCGTCGGTGACAGCGAGATACCGCGCGTCGATGCCCTCCGATCGCAGCTTCTGCACTGCGAGGCCGAAATTCATGACGTCACCGGCATAGTTACCGGTCGTCAACAACACACCGCCACCGTTGTCGACGGCACGCGCTACCGAGGCTGCGTCCTCGGCGGACGGCGAGGTGAAGATATTGCCCACCACTGCGCCGTCGGCGAATCCTCTACCCACGACACCGCAGAAGGCTGGGTAGTGGCCGGATCCACCGCCGACGACCACCGTCGCCTTACCTGTCGGCGTCGTGCTCGCTCGAACCACGCCACCGGGAACACCGCAGACATAGCGCGAGTTCGCGTCGAGAAATCCCTCGAGCATGTCCTCGGTGAACGTCGCTGGATCGTTGAACAGTCGGGTCATGACAGATCCTTCATCGAAGTCGAAGTCCGGACTCGCGGTCGAACAGGTAGATCCGTTCGGCCGGAGCCGTGAACGCACACCGGTCATGGGTGCGGTAGGTCTCGCGGGCGGGAGTCTGAACGAGCATCGAGGCGCTGCCGGCAGTGGAAACAGAGGCGCTGCCCGAAGTGGAAACAGAGGCCTGACCGAACTCCATCAGGTGCTCGAAGTAGTCCACCGAGACGGCGATGTGTCCTTCCGTCGGCGCCCCCGCGACGATCGAGGCGTCCTGCGGCCTGATGCCGACCTTCACTTCGGTGCCGTCGACGACCTCGCGCACGTTCACCGCGAGGGTCCCGTTGCCGATCTCGACGGATGCTCGCGAACCGTCGCGCCGCACGACACCGTCGACGATGTTGATCTGCGGTTCACCGACGAATCCTGCGACGAACAGGTTGGCGGGATCGTCGAACACCTCGTCCGGAGTACCGAACTGTTGAATGACGCCTCCGTTCATCACTGCGAGACGGTCGGCGAGACTGAGCGCCTCGACCTGATCGTGGGTGACGACGATAGTGGTGTAGCCGAATTCGCGCTGCAGCATCTTGAGTTCACGCCGAACACGCTGACGCGCAGAGGCATCGAGGTGCGAGAGTGGTTCGTCGAGCAACAGCACCGGAGGATTGCGCACGAGGGCACGCGCGAGTGCGACGCGTTGCTTCTGCCCGCTCGACAGGCCCGCCGGACGAAGGTCGAGAAGATCCTCCATCTCGAGTCGCTGCGCGATTGCGTCGACGAGCGCGTCGGCGCCCTTGACCTTGCGGGCCTTCAGTCCGTATGCAAGGTTCTGCCGAATGGACAGTGGGGGGTAGAGCGCGTAGCTCTCGAACCCGACTCCGACCTCACGTTTGGCCGGCGGCAGATCGGTGATGGTCCGGTCACCGATTCGAATCTGACCGCTGGTGACGGTCTCGAGACCCGCGATCATGCGCAGGGTTGTGGTCTTGCCACATCCCGACGGCCCCAGCAGGGCCACGAGTTCACCCGGTTCGATCGCCAGATCGATGCCCCTGACCGCTTTGAACTCCTCACGTCCCCGAGAGGAATAGGTCTTGACCAGGTTGTCCAGAGTCAAGGCTTGCGCAACGGCAGTGCGGCTCCGAGTCGATGTCGCGGTCATCAGTGGTCCTTTCGATCTGCGGCACAGAGCCTGCGGGTCTCGATCTCGGACCCTGCATCCCGGCCTTCGAAAATGTGAATATCGGAAGGATCGATCGAGACGGTGACCTTCTCTCCCTCGACGAGGTGGCGCCCACCTTTCGAGAGCGCAATCAGCGCTGTCCGGGTCGTGCCGCCGACGTCGACCGAGACCTCGACGTCGCGGCCCAGCCTTTCGGCGAGGACGACGGTGCCGGAAAAGTTCATCTTGCCCGGATCGGGTGACCTATCCGCCGACACCTCGATATCGCAGGGGCGCATACCGATCCGTGCACTGTCACCGGATTTCAACCCGGAATCGCGGGGCACGGCCAGTTCGATGGAAGCCCCCAGAACACGCACCCTGTCGTTGTCCACCACGGCGTCGTAGAGATTGATCTCGGGCTGACCGAGCGCTTTGGCGACGAAGGTGTCCGCCGGTGTCCGCCAGATGTTCGCCGGTGTGTCGACCTGCACCACGCGCCCCTCACGCAGGATTGCGATTCGGTCGCCGAGAGCCAGGGCCTCCTGGTAGTCGTGCGTGACGTACACCGTCGTCGTTTTCGACATCTCCCCCAGCCGCCGAAGCTCGACGCGCATGGACGCCCTCAGCTTCGCGTCGAGGTGCGATAGCGGCTCGTCGAGCAGGTATGCGTCTGCGGGGCGCACGAGCACTCGGCCCAGGGCCACTCGCTGCCGCTGCCCGTTCGACAGCTCGCGCGGGAATCTCTCGAGCAGGTGGTCGATGCCCAAGGTGGTGGTGACCGACTTGATGCGCTCGGTCTGTTCGGCTTTGGTGTACTTGCCGGTGCGACCGGACTTCAGCGGTGACGCCAGGTTCTGCGAGACCGTCTTCTGCGGGTAGAGCGCGTAACTTTCGAACGCCATGGCGACGTTGCGGTGGTACGGCTCGACCGCCGTCATGTCGGTGCCACCGATGTGCACGGCACCGTCGTCGACGTCGACGAGGCCGGCGATCGACTTCAGCGTCGTGGTTTTGCCTGCACCGGACGGGCCGAGGATGACGAAGAACTCGCCGTCCGCGATGTCGAGATCGATACCGGCAATACCGACCGTCTTGCCGTATTTCTTGCTCAGTCCTTCGACTGCGAGTTTCGCCATCAGGATTTCACCGCCCCGAACGACAGACCGCGAACCAAGTAGCGCTGGATGGTGAGCGCGAGGATCAACGGTGGGAGTGCTGCGATGACGGCCGCCGCCGCAGTGAGGTTGTAGTAGGCCTGGCCGCCGCCGCCGAGGTACTTGGTGATCGCGACAGTGACGGTGCTGGCGTTGCTGTCCGAGAGGATCAGCGGGAAGACGTAGTTGTTCCAGGCGAAGATGAACGCCAGCAGCGCCGCTGCAGCGATGCCTGGCCGCACCAAGGGCAGCGCGACCATGACGAATGCCCGGATGCGGGTGTAGCCGTCGAGTAGAGCGGCCTGCTCGAGGTCCTCGGGCAGGTCCTGGAAGTAGGAACGCAGGATCCACACCACGAGTGGCATCGTGACCAGCTGCAGTACCCAGATCATGCCGACCTTGGTGTCGAAGAGACCGATCTGGTTGTAGATCACGAACAGCGGGACGATGACCATGAGTTCGGGAGCGAAGCGGAACGAGAGCATCGTGAACATCAGGTCGTTGCTGCCGCGGTACTGCCAGCGTCCGGCAGCGTAGGCAGCGGGAATACCGATCAGCAGTGAGACGAGCACTGCTCCCCCGCAGTTGATCAAACTCGTCAGCAGCGAGGACGTGAAGTCGACGCTGGTGATGTCGGTGCCTCGTTGGCTCAGTACCGTGCCGAAGTTTTCGAAGGTCGGCGAGAAGGCGAAGTACGTGCTCGTCTGCTCGGCGTCGGTCTTGAGTGCCAGAAGCACCATCCACACGATCGGAAACAGCGAGAACACGAACCACACCAGCAGGGCGATGTCGGACGCCACGGAGGCCGGGGTGAAGCGGCGTTGTCCGGGGAGTAATTCCTTTGCCATGAGTCAGTTCTCCGCTCCAGCGGCACGCCGCTGCGCTTTGCCGAGCACGCTCACCAGGAAGCGTGCGGTGATGAACACGAGGACCCACAGCAGGAACATGTAGGTGCTGCCGCGGGAGTAGTCGAGGTTGATGATGGAGTCCTCGAAGGCGCCGATCTGCAGAGACCGAGTAGCGACGCCCGGTCCGCCGGCCGTGAGAACCCAAGGCACATCGAAGAACTTGAGGTTGTCCATGAACCGGAAGATGACGGCGACGAGGATGTACGGCCACAGCATCGGCAACATGAGCTTGCGGAACATGTAGAACCAGCTTGCGCCGTCGACCTCGGAGGCCTCGAACGGTTCCTTCGGTAGCGATCGGATACCGGCGAGCACGAGGATGGCAACGAATGGGGTGAAGATCCACAGGTCTACCAAGATCACCGAGAACAGCGCGTTCTGACCACTGAGCCAGTCGAAGGTGTTCCCCAGCCCCAGCACGTGATTGAGCACACCGAACTGCGGGTTGAACATCAGCTTCCACACAACCGCCGCGATCACCGGGGCGATCATCAGGGGCAGAATCAGTACTTTCTCGAAGATCCGGCCGACGATCGACGATCGGTTGAGCAGCAGCGCGAGGATGACGCCGAGCACCGTTTCGACGATGGTCGCGACGACGGCGAAGGTTCCGGTAACCCGCACGCTCGACCAGAACTGGGCGTCACCGAGCACGCTGGCGAAGTTGGCGAAACCGACGAACACCGGATTGGGGTTCACCGCTGCATAGTTGAGGAACGAGTACCACGCTCCCACGAAGAACGGGTACAGAATGCCGATGACGATCAGGACGGCCGGAACGGACAACAGGTACGGTCTCAGCTTTCGGCGCCAGCGCGGCACCTCCGGCTTGGCGGAGGATTTCGGAGCAGGTGCGTGCCTCGTGTGCCCTCCTTCGGTACGCCCTCCTTCGGTACGCCCCCCTTCAGTGCGCGTGGCCATGGCTTGCCTCTCTCTGGAAGATCATCACAGGTTCACCTTCGAGGTGTTGGTCTTTGCCAGCCCGTCGAGTCTTGACCGCGCGTCGTCGCCGCCGTAGATGTCCTGCAGCGCCGACGCCCAGTTCTGAGTGGTGTCGAAGAACTTCTTCTGCGGAGTGAACTGAATCTTGGACTGATCGATGACGGTCTCGAACGTCTCGAGGTAGCCCGCCTGATCTGCGACCTGGTCCTTGAACACGCCGTCGAACACCGATTTTCGAACCGGGTCCGCATAGATGCCGCCCTGCACTGCCTTCGACATCGCCTCTTTCCCGGTCGCCCACTGCATGAACAACCACGCCGCGTGCTTGTTCCTCGACATCGAGTTCATCGCCAACGACCACGTCCACAGGTTCGTGGCGTAACTGCCGTCCGGACCTGCCGGACCGGGGTACCAGCCGATGTTGCCGGCCTGAGCCGACGCCCCCGGCTTGTTCTTGGGGTACGTCGCACTGTCGGCGTCGTAGACCATCATGGCCGTGCCGTCGCCGAGGTCGCCTGTGGCATTGGGGTAGTCGTACGACGTCCACGAGGTCGGACCAGCGCGGTGCTGCATCTCTATCCACTTCTCGGTGAACGCAACAGCCTTGTCCGAGTTCATTCGAGCCTGCAGTTCGCCGTTCTCGAAGACGTAGTCCTGTGCGCCCTCGCGGCTGTACTGCGTCATGAATCCGGGGTGAATGGTCGCCCAGGACTTCGATCCTCGGGTGGCGATCCCGTACCGGTTCTCCGAGCGATCGGTCAGATCGATCGCCAGCTGAACGAAATTGTCGAAGGTATCGGGCAGAGCGATGCCGTTGCGGTCGAAATATGCCTTGTTGTAGGCGACCACGTTGTTCTCGAAGCCCCACGGCAGCGCCCATTGGCCACCGGTGCCGAGCGGACTGCCCTGTTCGAAGTCCCAGCTCGTCGAGGTTCGCAAGCCCTCGTAGATGTCCTCGAAGTCGTATTCGTCACTGGTGGCCGCACTGTTGCGCAACCACGGATCGAGGTCTTCGAGCCACCCCGGCGGACCGTACTGCCAGATGAAGTAGGCCCCGAGCATGAACACGTCGTGTTTGCCCGTGCCCCCGGCCAATTCGGTGTTCAACTTGGTGAAGTAGTCCGCCTCGGGAACGAGGTCGGCATTGACGGTGATCCCGGTCAGCTGTTCGAACTCACCCAGCAGCGGCTGGAAAGACTGCTGGTAGGGGTGTGGGGTCTGCAGGATGTTGAGCGTGGTGCCCTGCACTGCCTTCCAATCGAAGGCTCCGGTCACTTCATTGGCGCCGTTGACGGCGTTCACGCCACCGCCCACCCCGCAGGAAGAGAGGATGGGCACGGAGGCCGCGGCGATTCCGGCCAGGCCCATCGCGCGGAGCATGTCCCGCCTCGAGAATTGACGATTAGTCATGTGGTGTCTCCAAGTACGTCGAGCAGCGGTGTCAGGACGGGATCAGCGAGACCTTGACGGATTCGGTCCCGCTGCCGACGAGGTCGAGACCCTTCTGGAAGTCCGCGAGGGGTAGTTGATGCGTGCAGATCTCGTCCATCGGGAGAACCCCGGACTCGATCATGCGGATTGCTGCCGGCCAGCAGTACGGTCCGAGATGCGCGCCAAGGACATCGAGCTCCTTGTCGTCGGAGATGATCGACCAGTCCACGGAGACGTCACTGCCGAAGACTCCGTACTCGACGAATGTGCCCAGCTTGCGAAGCAAGTTCAGACCCTGCGGGACGGCGGACGGGTGACCGGTCCCTTCGAGATACACGTCCGCGCCGTAGCCGCCGGTGAGGTCCTTGACGATCTTCTCGGCGTCCTCCTTGCCGATGTCGATCACGATGTCGGCGCCGCACTTTCGTGCCAGCTCGAGTTTGTCGGGTTGAAGGTCGAGTGCGATGACATGCGCCGGACTCTTTGCGCGAGCGCCCGCGATCATGCCCAGTCCGATCGGTCCGCAGCCTGCCACGACCACGACGTCATCGAAGGTGATACCCGCTCGCTCGACGGCGTGCAGCGAGCACGAGAGCGGCTCGGCGAAGGCCGCGTGGGCGGGAGGAATCTCCTTGGACACCTTGTGCACGAGCGCCTCGGCCGGATAGACCATGTACTTCGCCATCGCCCCGGGCGTGCGGCGTTTGAAGCCGTACAGATCGTGCGGGGCGCACATGTGGTACTGCCCCCGCAGGCAGTAGCGGCAGTTCCAGCACGGGACGATCTGCTCCGACACGACCCGATCGCCGACGGCGACGTTCCACCGCGCGGACGCCTCGTCGTCGATGACGACGATCTCGCCGACGAATTCGTGACCGGGAATGACTTCGGTCTCCGCCCAAGCGGCGCGATTGTCGTCGCCCCAGAACTTGGCGGCGCCGTGGTAGCACTTCAGATCGCTCGCGCAGATGCCGACTGCTTCGACGCGGACGAGAGCCTGGCCCGGCGCAGGCACCGGCACGGGGACTTCTTCGAGCCGGTAGTCCTCCGGTCCATGGCAGACGACGGCCTGCATCTTCTCCGGGATTGCCGTTTCCGACATTTTCTTGCTCCTAATCGACAGTTCGGCGAGCCGCGCGGTGAACGCGGTGATGCGAAACATTGCGCTTGTGCGATGTGTTGGCGCTCACACTAGCGGCAGCGTATACATATGTCCAGAACGATTGTTCAGCCATTCATCGACCGTGCACATATGTTCAATGGGATACTTCGACCATGGCCACCACCAACGCGGCGAGCAACGGCACATCGCCGAATTCCTCTGCCGACGCGAGCCATTTCGCACCGACACTGCTCTACACAGCAGCCAAGCTCTACTACGACGAGGAAGCCACCCAGGCCGAGGTCGCCGCCAAGCTCGGCACCAGTCGAGCGACGGTGAGCCGGCTCCTGTCCGAGGCTCGCCGACAGGGAATCGTTCGCATCGAAGTACTCATGCCCGAGAACTACTCGCAGGACGATCTCGCCGCCCGCGTCGCCGATTCGCTCGGCCTCGACAGCGTCCACCTGTCCGCCCCACTGCCTCCACCGACCCCGTCGAAGCCGCTCGTCGACCTGATGGGGCGCTATCTCGCACCGGCGGTGTCGAGGGCGCTGAACGGCGTCGGATTGGTGCCGGGCGACATCCTGCTCGTCTCGTCCGGCCGCACCGTCTACGAGGTGGCGCAGTTCGATCTGGACCGCATCCCCGGAATCCTCGTCGCACCCACCGTCGGCGGCAACGATCAACCCGAGGAGTGGTACCAGACCAACGAGATCACCCGGCTCATCGCCAACAAACTCGGCGGACGGGCGAACTACCTGTTTGCACCCGCACTTCCGGGAGCCGACCTGCACGCGATCATCCACTCCGACCCGGCAATACAACGGGTGCTGGAACTGTGGCCCCAGGCCCGATGCATCCTCATGGGGGTCGGTGCGCCTCCCCTACTCCGCTCGGACATACCGCGATTCGTTCCTACCGACTCGGCGTCCCTGCGCGACTCGGTCGGTGACGTGTGCTCACGCTTCTACGACCGCGACGGCCGATCGGTCGAGTTTCCCGGATCCGACCGGCTCATCGCCGTCGAACTATCGGCACTACCGAAGATCCCGGTCGGTATCGCGGTCGCGGTCGGCACCGACAAAGTAGTGCCCATCGTCGGCGGAGCCCGAGCCAAGTTCTTCAATCAACTGGTCACCGACCCCACGACGGCACAGGAGATCCTGATGCATCTCGACATGCGAGCCAAGGAGTCTTCATGACGCTCCCAGATACACGCCTCGACGGAAAGCGCGTCCTCGTCACCGGTTCGAGCCGCGGAATCGGATACGACGTAGCCCACACGTTCGCGCGCGCCGGGGCGAAACTCGTCCTGTCCGGGCGCGATTGCGGGGCGCTCGAGTCGACGGCCGAGACGCTACGTTCGGAGTGCGGTGCCGAGGTGCATGTCGTTGCCGCCGATCTCGCCGCACCGGACGGTCCGATCTCGTTGGCGGAGAAGAGCCTCGGCGTCCTCGGCGGCATCGACGTTCTGGTCAACAACGCGGGGATCTCGTATCCCGAATCCGTGGAAGCGCTCGATACCGGTCACTTCGACGAGGTCATGCAGGTCAATCTCCGCGCTCCGGCGCTGCTGGCGGCCCGCATCGGACGTGCCATGGCCGAGTCGGGCGGCGGGTCGCTCGTCACCATCGCCTCTGCGGCAGCCCTGCGACCATTGCCGGAGCACTACGCCTACTGCACCTCCAAGGCCGGGTTGATCATGGCCACCAAAGTCCTCGCGCTCGAACTCGGCGGTCGCGGTGTCCGCGCCAACAGCATCTGCCCCACAGTGGTTCTCACTGATATGGGGCAGAAGGTGTGGGGGGATTCGGCCAAGTCCGCTCCGATGCTCGCTCGCATCCCCGCCGGCCGATTCGCCGTCCCATCGGAAGTATCGGCCACGGCATTGTGGCTGGCATCGGACGCGTCCTCGATGATCAACGGAATCGACGTCCCGGTGGACGGTGGCTATCTCGTGAGTTGACGAGTTTCTATCTCGTCAACCGAGCCCCGGTATGCACGATCTCACGCGTGGCTGGATACAAGCGGCGCCAGTTCTCGTACAGGTCGTCGTAGAGTGCCGCGTTGGCCGGGTTCGGAGGAATCTCGGATGCCACTGTGGCCCAGTCTGTTTCGGGCGGGACCGCTCCGACACCGATGGCTGCGAGCAACCCGTCACCGTAACTCGCGCCGATCGTCTGCTCGGTCACCAGCTGGGTCTGCCCCGTTATGTCACTGAGCGCCTGGGCCCAGACGGGGCTGCGCAGACCGCCACCGACCGCCACCGCTCGAGTGAGCGGGGTGGCGTCGTCGAACATCTCGAGTATCTGTCTGATGCCGAACGAGATTCCCTCGTACGCAGCTCGGAAAATGTGGCCACGACCATGTCTCAGGGTGAGCCCGGCCATGACGCCGCGGGCATCGGCGTCGAAAACCGGAGTCCGCTCGCCGGCCAGATACGGCAGGATCAGCAACCCCTCCGCACCTGCCGGGACCTCCGCCGCCTCGCGCATCAGTTCGTCGAACGGCGCTCCCCCGGTGAGGGTTTGCAGCCACGTGGTCAGTGACCCCGCAGTCGAGGTGCCTGCGGCAAGCGCGTACGTTCCCTGCTGCGCACCCGCTGTCGTCCAGAGCGCCGGATTGGTGTGATATTCGGCCAGCACCTGCACCAGGAACATGGTCGATCCGTACATGAGCATGAGGTCGCCGGGATGCCGAACCCCCACACTGAACGCTTCCGCATAGGCATCGACCGTCCCAGCCACAACGGGAGTGCCCACCGGGATTCCGGTGGCCTCCGCACCGGTGGCGTCGACTTGCCCGACGACGTCGCTCGGCCATGCCAGCTTCGGCCGCTCGAGCCCCCCGAGAACACGATCCGCCCAGTCGCTGTTCCAATCGAAATCACGCACCGAGTAGAGCGGATCGCACTGACTGGCGGTGTGGTGATCCTGCACGTATTCACCGGTGAGCTTGGCGACGATGTAAGAACTGGACCCGAACCACCTCTCAGCGCGCGAGAACACGTCCGGTTCGTGCTTGCGAACCCACTCGATCTTCGGCCCGACAGCCTGGCTCGACAGCGACTTGCCGCATTTTTGCAGGATGTTCTCTGCGCCGAACAGCTCGGTCAGTTCGACGATCTCGGCGGAAGCTCGCGAGTCGATCCCGTACAGAATTGCGGGACGAACCGGGCGCATCTGCGCATCGGTCAGCACCAGGCAAGGCCCGACGCCGCTGACACAGACACCGGCGATGGTCGATCCCGAAGGGGCGCGATGGGTGAGCGCGGAGGCGATGGAGCAGACATCTCGCCACCAGACACGGTCTGCGTCCACCTCGGCCCAGCCCGGGCGTGGCAGTGACATCTCGTGGGCGCGCTGCTCGGAGGCGAGTACGTTGCCGTCCGCGGTGACCAGGACCCCCTTGCTGCTGCCGGTGCCCATATCGATTCCCACGAACAACTCCACGTCGGCAACAGTATCGGAGCGGCAGGCGCCGCGTGGCCGACCGACGTTTGCGGCAGCGACGCCGGTATCGCCGCCTGATCGCGAATCCGCCGTTCGCACGCAACAATGTATCGGTGCCGCAGACGCCAACTCCGCAATCCGAGGACAGTTCTTCGATCCTGCAACCCATCAGCGCGGGCGTCGTCGCCGCTCTTGTCGGGTTCACGAGTTCGTTCGCCATCGTGCTGACAGGACTGCGCACGGTCGGCGCCTCACCCACCGAGGCCGCATCGGGGCTTCTCGCATTGTGTCTCACGCAGGCAGTAGGCATGCTGTGGCTGTCCAGACGGTTCCGGCAGCCCATCACCCTTGCCTGGTCGACGCCTGGAGCTGCACTCCTGGCCAGTACAGGAGCGGTGGCAGGTGGGTGGCCCGCCGCGATCGGAGCGTTTTTCGCCGTGGGATTCGCTGTGCTTGTCACCGGGCTCTGGCCACGCCTCGGTGCACTGATTGCCTCGATACCCACCTCGCTGGCGCAGGCGATGTTGGCCGGCGTAATCCTGCCGTTGTGCATGGCGCCGGTCACCGCGTTCGCCGCGTCCCCGGCAGCAGTGGGCCCAATCGTCGTGGTGTGGCTTGTACTGCAACGTTATTCGAGAAGGTGGGCAGCCCCCGCGGCATTCGGGGTGGCAGCGCTCGTCATCGCGGTGTCGTTGGCGCGCGGTGACGGTTCGATCGCACCCGCCGACATGATCCCGCGCATCGAGCTCACCGTTCCCCAGTGGACCTGGCAGGCGCTGGTCGGTATCGCATTGCCTCTTTACATCGTCACCATGGCCTCGCAGAACATACCGGGCACCGCCGTCATGAAGTCGTTCGGCTACGTGGTGCCGTGGCGGTCCTCGATGACCGTCACCGCGCTGGGCACGATCGTCGGCGCACCCGCCGGTGGCCATGCGATCAACCTGGCCGCCATCAGTGCCGCCCTCGCTGCGGCCCCCTCCGCGCATCCCGACCCGAACAAACGATGGACCGCTGCATTCACCGCGGGATGGGCATACTTGGTACTGGCACTCGCATCCGCCGCACTGGCCACGCTCGTGGCAGCGGCACCTGACGGCACGGTCGAAACCGTTGCGGGACTTGCCCTCCTCGCGACACTCGCATCCTCGCTTGCCAGTTCGCTCCGCAACGAAAGCGACCGCGAGGCAGCCGTTCTGACCTTCCTGATCGCCGCCTCGGGCGTCACGATCCTCGGGATCGGCTCCGCATTCTGGGCGTTGGTCATCGGCTTGGCCATCCGGTGGGCCCTCACCTCCACCCGCCAAGGGCACTAGGCTCGGACACCATGACCGCCTCCGTTGATCAGCGAGCCGAACACAACCCCGCCGCCGACTACCCGGCGCTGTGGCCGATCGGAACCAGGTGGCACGACAACGACCACTACGGTCACGTCAACAACGTCACCTATTACTCCTACTTCGACACTGCGGTGAACGGATGGCTGATGCAGACGACGGGCGTCGACATTCGCACGTTGCCCGCCATCGGTGTGGTCGCCGAGACCTCATGCAAGTACCACCGAGAGCTGTCCTTTCCCGACCGGCTGCAGGTCGGCCTATCCGTCGAGAAGCTCGGGACACGGAGCATCGTCTACGCGCTGGCACTCTTCCGCGAAGCAGATGACGACGAGCTTCAACTTGCCGCGGCGGGCCGGTTCGTACACGTCTATGTCGACTCGGCGACGCGATCACCGGTCGCTATCCCCACCGAGATAGAAGCTGCAGCAAGGACTTTGGTCGTTCCCAGCTAGATACCGATCTCGTCGGCTGTCGAGAGAGCACGTGTGAGGATATCGTCGATCAAGGTCGTCGTCGGCGTGCCTGCATCGGCCCGGTTCCTCGCATCGGCCTCCGCTCGCCGCATTACCCCCTCGGCGATGATCGACAGCTTCCACAGCGCGAGCACCTGCCAGAACCCGACATCGGTGACATCGCGGCCTGTTTCGGCGGCATAGCGGGCGGTCAACTCCGCGCGAGTGGGGAAGCCAGGCAGAGTCGACGCCATGAAGGGCCCGGCGACGGGATCGTTTGCCTCGGGCCAATAGGCAAGCAGTCCACCCAGATCCGCCAACGGATCGCCCAACGTACAAAGCTCCCAGTCAACGACCGCAACGATGGAGCCGTCCGATGGCGAGGTGATCACGTTGTTCAGATGGAAGTCGCCATGCACCAACCGCACCTCAGACTGGACCGGGATGTTGCCGGCAAGCCGCTCGGTGAGCGCATCGATCGCCGGAACCTCACGCGATTGCGATTGCTGCCACTGCGTTGTCCATCTCTTCAGTTGACGCTGAGCATAGGGCTTGTGGCTGGCGAGATCGGCGAGACCGACATTGTCCAGATCCACGCGATGAATGTTCGCGAGAGCTGCTGCCATCGCGCCCCCGACTGCAGCTCGCTGCCTCTCGGTCATCTTCTCCGCAGTCGAAACCGAGTCGATCACGACTCCGTCGACGAAGCTCATCAGCACGAGAGGGACCTCGGAGACCGATAGGTCCTCGCACACGGCAATCATCTTGGGCACAGGAACGCCGGTGTTCTGCAAAGCGGTGAGTATTCGGTACTCCCGCACGACGTCGTGCGCAGAGGCCAGCAGACTACCCAGCGGTGGCCTGCGGAGCACCCAACGACTGCCGCCGGCGTCAGTGACGGCGTAGGTGAGGTTGGATTGCCCGTTGCCGACGCGATCGAAGCTCAGCGGCGCAATCGCCCCGATTCCGAGTCCTCCGATCCACTCGGAGACGGCCTCGAAGTCCACACCTGTCGTCATCGTTTTCCTATCCTGTGCCGGTTGCTGGGCTCGATGTCAGCCACTCTCGCATGCTCGCATCCGAAAGGGAGACCGATTCGGCGGCGGGTCGGGTCAGGCCGGGTGTGGAAAGCGGCGACGGGCACGAAAAACGCCGCAGGATCGGTACGTGACCGATCCTGCGGCGTCGTCGAGAGTGTTCGGGCGACTTTCGTCAGCTGGCGCGCGGGAGCGCAACCTCGTTCTCAGGGGTGATCGACTCCGGCTCGGATTCGACGACGTCGCGTCGTGCGGCAACCTCGTCGGAGCCCGAGAGGAGAAGGACCAGCGTCCTCGGCTCAGTGAGCCACGCTCTGCTCATCGCGCGAAGCTCTGTCGCAGCGAAGAGACCGCTCATCGCCAGTGCCTCGACCCACTCGACAACGGCGTCAGGGGTTGCTTCGGGCAGTGAATCAAGGTCCAATCTATCGACCTCGAATTCGTAGCAGAAGAAGGCGCGCATCATTTCGAGCTGCGTGTGTGAGATCGAAGTCGATTCGGTCATGGCCTCGTTGCCGACAGCTGGATCGGCTACGAGCGGCATCGAGACTGCCGTACGGGTATCCGCGAGGGTCATGATTTCTCCTTCGATCGGCTTCGCTGTGCGGCTCTCCGGCTCACATCATCGTGGGCCGCTGGGCGCCGTTGTCATATCGTTACCAACGAGTTGTAACGTATCCGCGCTCTTGCCCGATGCTTCGAAACTACGCTTCTTTCGCTGAGTGTGGCCAGATCAAACCGGATGATGTGATTAGCGTCACATACATCCCAGGGCGTCCGATCTGCACGCTGCTACGAATACTTTCCACAACTCCCCTCTCGTATCGAGCGCCGCTCTCGCATGAAGCACCAGGTAGCGTTAGGTTCCGTGGTTCATACGCCTGCGCAACCGACTCTCGGTTTGCGCCGCGCCCGGGGCGCACTCTTCGGCGTTTTCGGGATCAACGGTTTCCTTTTCGCCATCTGGGTCGTGCACATTCCCACGATCGAGCGACGCACCGACATCACCCACGCGACGCTTGGGTCGCTGCTTCTCCTCCTCGCCGCCGGCGCGATCCTCGGCATGCAAGCGTCCGGTCCGTTGTCCGACAGGTTCGGCAGTAACCGTCTCGTGACCATTTCGGGTGCCCTGATGGCGTGCGCACTGCTCGGACCGGCCCTCTCGACAAGCCCCGCAGCGCTGGGCGCCGCACTGTTCGTGCTCGGCGCCCTCAACGGCTCGCTCGATGTCTCGATGAACTCGCAGGCAGTAGCGGTGGAACGGTTCTACGGCAGGCCCATCCTGTCCGCGTTTCATGCGTTGTTCTCCGTCGGTGGCGTCATCGGTGCGCTGGTGGGAGCCGCGACACTCACCGCGGAGGTGCCGATCGTGGTGTCATCGTGGTGTCGATGGGTAGCGCCGCTGTCGTCGGACTACTCGGGATCGGGGTGTGTCGACTGTTCCTGCTCGACCCCTCGGCGGACACCGGACCGGGTTCGGGCTCCGTCTCCGATGCGGGACCGTTATCGTCGGGCGCTCGTGGCCGCCTCTCACCGCGGGTTCTCGCGCTGGGAGGTTTGGCCTTCGCGCTACTGCTCTCCGAGGGCGTCGCGAACGACTGGAGCACCCTGCAGGTCGCCGAGCATCTGCAGACCGGCGACGGCGCCGCCGCCCTGGCTTTCGGCTTCTTCGCCGCGATGATGACGGTCGGTAGATTCTGCGCAGATCGGGTGAGCGAACGATTCGGCCCGGTCGCCGTAGTGCGTTACGGCAATGTGATCGCCGCCGCCGGAATGTCGATGGTCCTGTTTTCGAACTGGCTCCCGCTGACACTCGCAGGCTGGGCAGCCTTCGGTCTCGGGCTCTCCGGCAGCATTCCTCAGATCTTCACCAGCGCCGGCAACCTCAGCGCCGGCGCCAGCGGCACCAACATGTCACGCGTAGTGGGAATGGGCTACGTGGGTTTCCTTGCCGGACCAGCCGTCATCGGGTGGATCTCCCACTTCGCCACGCTGACGACAGCGATGGCCGTGCCGCTCCTGCTCACCCTCGCCGCAGCGGCCGGCGCTGGGATAGTCCGGCCCTCGCGCACCCAATGTTGAGCGCCTGCCGATCGAGGGTGTTCGGACCGTGTCGACGGCACCCTCACACTGCACGCTCAGAATCGTGTTGCATCCTCATACAAGAACAACCGAGTACTACGCGTAACAGCATGACAGGCAAAGGGGGCTCGAGAAAACATGGCGTCGGACACGGACAGCATGGAACTGATCGAACTCGAAGGAAATGTGGCAGCGGGTAACGACCAGGACCATAGAGCCGTCGAACGGCGACGGGCAACGATCCGGCGTGCATGTGCCGGTGCCGCGGCCGTGCTCGCTCTGGTGGCCGTTCTCGCCGTACTTCCGATCGTAGGTGTCACCTATCCCCACTCGAGGGCGATCGTTCCGAGCCTGACTGCACCGTCGGAAACCCTACTGCAGTTCTTCGGGATCACACCCGTTCTGATCGCCGTCTCCGCTCTCACCGTCGTGGCGTTGATCAGGAAGCTCCCCTACGCCATCGGCTCCGTCATTTCCTTGGTGGTGGGTACCTCGCTCACCACTGCGGCGGTACGGACCTGGGCAGATGGTGCAGTTCCGGCATCGGCTCTGCCGAGCGGTTACGTGGCGGCAGCCCTGTCGCTGATATGCGCGTCGACATTGGTTGCATCCGCGCGCTTTGCCCCGATGATCTGGGGTCTGGGCACTGTTGCCGCGGTGGCCGTTGCGGGCGCGGCCGTCGTCGGAGGTTCCGCATCGGTCGTCGGCGTCACCACGACGCTGCTCATCATCGCGGCATGGTGGGCTGGTTCCTCCGCCGTGATGGTGTACTCCCCCGTCGCCGCGGAGCGGGAGGCGCAGAACCCCCTCGATACCGCGGCCATGGCACTGCGCAGGCGGTGAGAACGCCGTAGGGCCCGTGTGCGCGTGGTTACCTTCTTGAAAAGGCAATCACGCACGCACGGGCCCTACGGCTCTTCAGCGTTGCAGGTGTCTACAGCGCCTTGAGCTCCTCGGAGACCTCGGAGACCGACTTCTTCGCGTCACCGAAGAGCATCGAGGTGCCCTCGGCGAAGAACAGTGGGTTTTCGATACCGGCGAAGCCGGAGTTCATCGACCGCTTGAGCACGATCACCGATCTGGACTGATCCACGTTGAGGATCGGCATGCCGTGAATCGGCGATGACGGATCGTTGCGAGCCGCAGGGTTGGTGACGTCGTTGGCGCCGATCACCAGCGTCACGTCGGTGCGCGCGAACTCGTCGTTGATGTCGTCCATTTCCTTCATGGCGTCGTACTCGACATCGGCCTCGGCGAGCAGCACGTTCATATGGCCGGGCATACGACCGGCGACCGGATGAATGGCGTACTTGACCTCGACGCCTTTCGCTTCGAGCAGTTTGGCCATGTCCTTGACCGCGTGCTGGGCCTGCGCGACGGCAAGTCCGTAACCGGGAACGACGATGACCTGGTTGGCGTACGCCATCTGGATGGCTGCGTCTGCGGCGGAGGTGGCCTTCGCCGTGCCACCACCGGCACCGGCAGGGCCGGCAACCGCGTCGCCACCGCCGAAGCCGCCCGCGACGATCGCCGGGATGGACCGGTTCATCGCCTTGGCCATCAGGTTCGTCAGGATGGAGCCCGAGGCACCGACGATCATGCCCGCCACGATCATCGCGGTGTTGTTCAGAGCCAGACCGGCCGCCGCCGCCGAAAGTCCGGTCAACGCGTTGAGCAGCGAGATCACCACCGGCATGTCGGCGCCGCCGATGGGCAGCACCACCGTCAATCCGAGGATGCCTGCGAGCACCAGCACTGCGACGATCCACCACTGCGACACTCCGCCGCCTGGAGTGGCGTTGATGCCGATGACGACAGCTGCCGCTACCGCGCCGATGAGCAGGAGTGCATTCATCGGTTGCTGGAGCTTGCCGATCGTGATCGGACTACCCGGCAGTGTCTCCTGCAGTTTGAGGAACGCGATCAGCGAACCCCAGAACGAGATCGAGCCGATGATCGCTGCGAAGAGCGACCCGATGACGATATGCACCGTCGGCGATTCGCCGTGCTGGAAGTTGGAGAACCCGGATGTGTCGAGGAATTCAGCCCACGCGATCAACGCGACGGTGCCGCCGCCGACGCCGTTGAACAGTGCCACCAACTGCGGCATGGCTGTCATCTTCACGCGTAGCGCCGGCGGGATGCCGAGTGCGATACCCACGGCGAGCCCGGCGGCGATGAGGATCCAGTTCTCGGTGTCGCGCACCGCGATCAGAGTTGCGACCACGGCCAGACCCATGCCCGCTGCAGCGATCTTGTTGCCGCGCACAGCAGTCTTGGGCCCGGTCAATCCCATCAGGCCGTAGATGAACATCGCGAACGCGATGATGTAGAGGATGTTGACGAGATTGTCCATCAGGAGTCAGCCCCCTTCGAGGTTGCCGTGGGGGCGACAGGCTTGGACTTGAACATTCCGAGCATGCGGTCGGTGACGACGAATCCACCGATCACGTTGACAGTTCCGAACACCAGAGCCACGAACAGGATGATCTGCAGACCGATCGACGGACTCTCCACCTTTCCGAGCACCACCAGGGCGCCGAGAACGACGATGCCGTGGATGGCGTTGGTGCCCGACATCAACGGAGTGTGCAGGGTGTTGGGCACCTTGGAGATCACCGCGAACCCCACGAACCCGGACAAGACCAGGATCGCGATATTCGCAAGTAGCGGGGTGTACATCAGTTCTCCTTCTCACGTGTCACGCACGCACCGGCGAGGACCTCGTCCGAGAAATCGGGGGCGAGTCGGCCGTCGGTGAGCATGAGTTCGAGCAGTGCCGAGATGTTCTTCGAGTAGAGCTCGCTGGCGTGCTCGGGCATCGTCGCAGGCAGATTCAACGGGGAGCAGATGGTGACGTCGTGCTTGACGACGGTCTGTCCCGGCTCGGTCAGCTCGCAGTTGCCGCCCGTCTCACCGGCGAGATCCACCACGACGCTGCCGGGCTTCATGCCCTCGACAGCGGCTGCGGTGACCAGGCGCGGCGCGGGCCGCCCCGGCACCAGAGCGGTGGTGATGACGACGTCGAAACCCTTGATGGCTTCTTCGAGTGCCTGTTGCTGCTGTGTGCGCTCGGCGTCGGTCAGCTCACGCGCGTAGCCGCCTTCGCCTGCGGCATCGATGCCGAGGTCGAGCCACTGCGCGCCGACGGACCGCACCTGGTCGGCAACTTCGGGACGCACGTCGTATCCGGTCGGTCGGCCACCGAGCCTCTTGGCGGTTGCCAGCGCTTGCAGACCTGCAACTCCAACGCCGAGTACGAGCACGGTGGCAGGCTTGACCGTGCCGGCAGCGGTGGTCAGCATCGGGAAAAATCGCGTCGACTCCGAAGCAGCCAACAGCACGGACTTGTATCCCGCGACGTTCGCCTGGGAAGACAGTGCGTCCATGACCTGGGCACGCGAAATACGCGGAATCGCCTCGACGGCAAAGGCTTCGATTCCCGCGGCCTTCAGCGCGCCGATACTGTTGTCCGCGTTGCGGGGCGCGAGGAACCCGATGAGGGTCGTGCCGGAGCTCATTTTCGCGATCTCGGCCTCGGTCGGTGGGGCTACCTTGACCACGACGTCCGAGGACCAGGGGTCGCCGATCGTGGCACCGGCCGCGACATACAACTCGTCCGGAATGAGCGCACCCAATCCTGCGCCGGACTCCACCACGACCTCGACACCTTTGCCGATGAGCGAGGCCACGATCTTGGGAACGAGCGCAACCCGGCGCTCACCCTCCCCCGATTCGCGTACGACGCCGACACGGGTGGTCCCCCCACTGCTCGTTGCGTTCTCAGTACTCTCCGATGTTTCCAAATCTCCGACTTCCTGAGTTGAATGGTGCCGGCACGTCGACGAATGGCTGCATCCGAGCGACGACTGGCAAGATCCATGCGACAAGGCACAAGGTCACTGATGATAGCTAGGTTCACCGAACCTGAGGTAACGCACGCCACAGTCGCGCGCTCTGAATCGAATCCGAACATTCGCGACGTGCACGGCAATCGCCAGATGTGATCGACATCATAGCGATCGGTCGAGGCTAGAGTGACCCGCGTGGACAACTGCATCTTCTGCGGGATCGTCGCCGGCGACGCGCCGGCGAATATCGTGCTCGATACCGACGACATCCTCGCCTTCCTCGATATCCGCCCCGTCACTCGCGGTCATGTTCTGGTCATCCCCAAGGCGCACTCGACGGATCTCGAATCGCTCGAGCCCTCGATCGGACAAGCGATGTTCGACGCGGGGCAACAGATCGCGAAGGCGCTCCGACGCTCCGATTTACGCGCGGACGGCTCCAACCTTGTTCTCAACGATGGCAAGGCCGCGTTCCAGACGGTGTTCCACACGCACCTTCACGTCGTACCGCGATGGAACGGTGACAAACTGCGCTTCGTGGCGGGTTTCCTCACTCGACGTCCCAAAAATCAGGAGGCGACGGCCGAAGCAATTCGGGCGGGCATGGAACGGCTCGCCGCCGAGGACCACCGGTGAAATTGTTCCTCGCCTCGTACCGTTTCGGCGTGCACGTCGCCCGTTTCGTGGCCCTGACTCGCAATCGTCCACGGGTTGCGGTCATCGCCAATGCGGCGGACGCGTGGCCTGCTGCAGCGCGCGATTCCGCGCTCGCAAGCGAGATGACCGGGTTGCGCAGACTCGGCTTGGATCCATTCGAACTCGACCTGCGACAGTTTCGCGGCCGACCCGACGAGCTGGCAACGGAACTGGACTCGGCGGGCACACTGTGGGTCCGCGGCGGCAACACCTTCGTGCTCAGATCGCAGCTGGCCCGGTGCGGGGCCGAGGACCCGATCGTCTCGCGCGTGCGGAACGGGGACCTCGTCTTCGCCGGCTACAGCGCCGGGGCATGCGTGGCGTCGCCAACGCTGCGGGGAGTCGAAACTGCGGACGATCCGGCCGACGTCGAGGCGGTCGGCGGCGACGTTGTGTGGAGCGGATTGGGACTGATCGATACCGCGGTGGTGCCGCACTACGGATCGATCCTCGACGACACCGATGCCGCCCGATCGATGGTGGCTCGATTCGAACGCGAGCAGATCGACCATCTCACGCTCACCGATGAGCAGGTCATCGTCGTGGACGGCGATCGGTTCGAGCGGATCTAACCGGACTGGGCGATCGGCGCGAGCCGGTCGAGAGAAAACCAGGCCATGTCGCAGCGTCGGCGCGTCATCTCGTCGGCCTCGTGCAACAGCAGGTCCAGAAGCAGCCTCGGGCGCGTCTTCCAGGTGTCCTCGGCTTCGACGACGGTGGCCTTGTCGAACAGTCCCGACTTGGCCAGGGCGGCAACCCATTCGTGCACATCGCCGCGGTGGATCATCTCGATGGTGTCGTAATCGACTCCACCATCCTGGAATTCGTACGAGAACATCGCGGCGACGTAATTCCAGGACTTGCGATGCGGATCCATCATGTCTGGGCCTCCTATTCGGCCGGCTGATGCGCCGAGCCTTTCGCACTGGACTGGACGCTAGACCTCGCAGCGACAACATTGCGTTGCACGGACGCATCGATCAGGTAACAGAGTGACTGATGTGACTGATGTGACGAAGAACGATCGAGTCCGGCCGCATCGAATCGATCGGATCGGTAGGCTTGCCCACCGTGTGGAGGACGGGAACAGCTGCCGGTGCGGGGACTGCTGCGCTGGCTGCCCTGTCACTCATTCTCGCTGGATGCGCTGGGTCGGATCCAGCGTCCGAGCCCGACTCCGCCGGACCGTCGGCCGGTGGCAGCAGCACCGAAGAACTCTTCGTTGGTGAGTGTGGATCGATGACGGACGAGGAGCTCGCGTCCATCACCGGCATCCCCCGCCTGGTGTCGACCTCGAAGAACGCGGTGCGATGCCGATGGGACGCGCCCGACAGCGGCGCATATGCGATGTTCACCTGGTACCGAGGCAGCCCCATAGACCGCGAACGAACAGTCGCCGGGCGAATCGGCCGCGAGATCGCCGACATCGATGCGGACGGGCACCCCGGGTTCACTGCGCGGGGCAACGACTTGTCCTGCGAGGCCGGGGTGGAATCCGGGAATGGCTTTCTGCACTGGTCGGTCAACTACGCCTTCGCAACACCCCCGACGGACAGTTGCTCGGTCGTCGAAGACCTCGCGCGCGCGACCGTCCAGAATGCAAAGTAGGTGACCTCATGACCACGTCCACTCGACGTCCCTGCACTCGACTCGCGGTGCCGGTTCTATCGACGCTGACTGTGGTGATGTTGGCGGCGAGTTGCAGCACGACCGTCACCGGCACACCGGTAGCGGAGGGCGCAGGTGAGACCAGCGAGGAGTTCGACAAGCTGCTCGAGGAATGCGTCGCGGTGCCGAACGAGCAGATCGCCGAATCCATCCAGGCCGACGCCATCGAGCAATACTTCTTCGGGGCAGTGTGCATGTGGAACGCCAGCGGCCCGTCGGGGATCATCGACGTGACTTTCGCCTGGTTCGAGGACAATTCGCTCGGCCGCGAACGCACTCTGGCCGAGAACCTCGACTACTCGATCGAGTCCGTCAGCGTGTCCGGTGCAAGCGCCTTCCTTTCACGTCGCCCCGGCGATCCGGCATCCTGCGGCATCACCGCGGCCTACTCAGGAACCATCACCTGGTGGGTCCAGTATCGCGGCGGGAACGTCGACCCCTGCGCGAGCGCTACCCGACTCGCCGAGCTGACGATGCAGCGCAATCAGTAGCGGCGCTAGGCGATAACGACTCGCGTCGGGGCCGCGACCAATACGCTCGGTGAGCAGAACTGCGCTGATCGAGATGGAGAACACCGATGACCGACCTGAGCGAGCTGGCGGGTGCACTGCCCGACGGCGCCGTGCTGACAGACCCGGATCTGACGGAGGGCTACCGGCGAGACTGGGCGAAGGATCCGAATGCGGGCATACCGTTGGCGGTCGTCCGCGCCCGGAACACCGCCGATGTCCAGACGGTGATGCGCTGGGCCAGCTCCCACGGCATATCGGTGGTGCCACGTGGTGCCGGATCAGGCTTGTCCGGCGGGGCCACCGCGGTCGACGGCGGAATCGTCCTCAGCACCGAACTGATGCGAGAAATCACGGTGGATCCAGTGACCCGCATAGCTGTCACAGGCCCAGGTCTGCTCAACGCCGAGGTGAAGAAGGCAGCGGCCGAACACGGACTGTGGTATCCCCCGGACCCGTCGTCGTTCGAGATGTGTTCGATCGGCGGCAACGCCGCGACCAATGCCGGTGGGCTCTGTTGCGTCAAGTACGGAGTCACCACCGACTACGTACTTGGACTGGTCGTGGTGCTGGCCGATGGCACCGCGGTGCGACTGGGTGGCCCGCGCCTGAAAGACGTTGCCGGGCTCTCACTCACGAAGCTGTTCGTCGGAAGCGAGGGCACTCTCGGCATCATCACCGAAATCACCGTTCGCCTCATCCCCGCGCAGCCTCCTGCCAGCACGGTCGTCGCGACGTTCGGGTCGGTACGAGCTGCTACGGCAGCCATTCTCGCGATCACTCGCTCCCTGCGACCGTCGATGCTCGAGTTCATGGATCGCGCCTCCATCGGCGCGGTCGAGGATGCGATGAAGATGGGCCTCGACCGGGACGCGTCGGCGATGCTCATCGCGCGTTCCGATTCCCCGGGCGCGGATCGCGCACGCGAGGTCGAAATCATGGCTGCAGCGTGCAGCGAGGCCGGCGCAATCGATGTGTTCACCACCGACGACCCCGATGAAGGCGAAGCGTTCGCTGCTGCAAGGAGATTCGCCATCCCCGCGGTCGAACGGCTTGGCAGCCTCCTCCTCGAGGACGTCGGAGTTCCGCTGCCCGCGCTACCCGACCTCGTCGAGGGCATCGAGCGGATCGCCGAAAAGTACGAAGTCCTCGTCGCCGTCATCGCCCATGCGGGAGACGGCAATACCCACCCACTCATCGTGTTCGACCCCGCGGACGCTGACATGGAGCGGCGGGCCAACATCGCTTTCGGCGCCATCATGGATCTGGCGATCTCGTTGGGCGGCACCATCACCGGCGAGCACGGCGTCGGACGACTCAAGAAAGCTTGGCTACCGGATCAGGTGGGCGCCGATGTCATGGCTCTCACCCAGCGCATCAAGACCGCTCTCGACCCGCAGGGCATTCTCAATCCCGGGGCAGTGCTCTAGGGCGGGGCAGTGCTCTAGGGCGTTCCACGTGCAGCGATCTCGTCGGCGACCGTGAGGACCTCGTCGAGAATTTCGAGACCCTGCACGATCTCGTCCTCGCTCGCGACGAGCGGCGGCGCGAGCTGCAGACGATTGCCTGCGGTGAACGGCCACAATCCGCGAGACTTGGCGGCTGCAGTCACCTCTGCCATCGGCGCGGAATCAGCCCCGCCCGCGGCAAAAGGAATCAGGGGCTCTCGCGTCGAGCGATCCTTGACGAGTTCGAGAGCCCAGAAGAAGCCCATGCCGCGCACCTCGCCGACGCTCGGATGCGACTCGCCTAGCTTCTTCAACCCGGCGCCCAGGACGTCTTCTCCGACAGCACGTACATGCCCGAGCACGTTGTCACGTTCGAACACCTCGATGGAGGCTACGCCGACCGCGCAGGCAAGGGGGTGACCCGAGTACGTCAGTCCCCCCGGGTAGGGCTTGTGATCGAATTTCGACGCGATGCGCTCGGAGATGACGACGCCACCGAGGGGCACGTAGCCGGAGTTGATGCCCTTGGCGAACGTGATGAGATCCGGTGTGACGTCCCAGGCCTGACACGCGAACCACTCACCGACACGTCCGAATCCGACCATGACCTCGTCGGCGATGTAGACGATGCCGTATCGATCGCAGAGCTCGCGGACACCCGCCAGGTAGCCCGGCGGCGGTACGAGGACACCGTTGGTGCCGACGACGGACTCGAGGATCAGACCGGCGATGTTCTGCGCGCCCTCGAGTTCGATCACCTGCTGCAGGTGAGACAGAGCCGCAGTGGTTTCCTCCTCCGGTGAGTTCGTCGACCACGGCGACCGATAGGGATACGGACCGAAGAATCGCACGACGTCGACATTGGTCGGTTCGGTGCCCCACCGCCGCGGTTCGCCGGTGAGACCGATGGCGACGCCGGTGCCGCCGTGGTACGAGCGGTATGCGGCCAGCATCTTCGTTCTGCCCGTATGCTGACGCGCCAGTCGGACAGCGTGTTCGATCGCTTCGGCGCCGCCGGTGGTGAAGAAAACCCGATCGAGATCGCCAGGTGCTCGCTCGGCAACCAAAGCCGCGAGTTCGCTGCGTTTGGCGTTCGCGATCATCGGCGAGATGGTCGTCAAGACCTGAGCCTGAGCGATGATCGCAGCTACCAAGTCAGGGTGCTGGTGGCCGAGGTTGGCGTTGACCAGTTGGGAGGAGAAGTCGAGGTACTTTTTCCCTCCCTCGTCCCAGAACCACGAGCCCGATGCCCGGTCCACGGTGATCGGATCGAGTTCCGCCTGCGCCGCCCACGAGTAGAAAACGTGATCCATCTACTTGCCGCCTCCTCCTGATGCCATATCGACTGGAGCGTACGACGCCCCGTCCGCAGCCGGGGTCACGAGGTAGCCGTCACCGGCTCGTCGATGAACGGAATGACATGTTCGCCGTAGGCCTCGAGCGTTGCCGACTTCGCGTCGTGCTGCAGATACACGGCGAACTGGTCGACACCGAGTTCGCGCAGGACACTCAGTCTGCTCAGGTGCTCGGCCGGCGTACCCAGCAGACAGAAACGATCGATGACCTCATCCGGCACGAACTCGGCGTGCGAGTTCCCGGCCCTACCGTGTTCGTTGTAGTCGTAACCGCGACGCGCATCGATGTACTCCGTCAGCGCGGTCGGCACGCCGCCGCCGTCGCGGCCGTAGCGCGCGACGATATCCGCCACGTGGTTGCCGACCATCGCCCCGAACCATCGGCACTGATCCCGCGCATGCGCCAGAGCTTGGGCACTGCCGTCGGTGACGTAGGCCGGTGCCGCAACACAGAAGGTGATCGAGGCGGGATCGCGACCTGCGGCTTCGGCGGCGCAGCGAACACGATCGATGGTCCACGCCGCGATATCGGGATCGGCGAGCTGCAGAATGAATCCGTCGGCTACCTCTCCGGTCAATTCGAGTGCCTTCGGTCCGTATGCGGCCACCCACATCTCGAGCCTGGATGCTCCAGCCCAGGGCAATCGGACCGTCGTATCCCCCAGTGTCGCCGATCGTCCGTTCGCCAGTTCGCGAATGACGTGGATGGACTCGCGCAACGCAGCCAGAGTGGTCGGCTTGCCGCCCAGTGCGCGGACAGCGGAGTCCCCGCGACCGATACCGCACACCGTTCGATTGCCGAACATGTCATTGAGAGTCGCGAACGTGGATGCTGTGACGGTCCAGTCGCGGGTGGCGGGGTTGGTCACCATCGGCCCGACGGTCACGCGCCTGGTCTCGGCCAGAATCTGACTGTAGATGACATACGGCTCCTGCCAGAGCAGGTGCGAGTCGAACGTCCACACGTGTGAGAACCCATGCGTTTCGGCGCGACGAGCGAGATCGATGACACGCGAGGCCGGCGGCGTGCACTGCAGCACGACTCCGATATCCATCACTCACACCAGATTCTGCGACAACGAGCGTTTGACGAAGCGCCCGTGCCCAGGATTGCCGGTGTATGCACCGTCGTCGACGATGACCCGACCGCGCGAGATGACCGTGTCCACGTGACCTTCGATCTCGAAGCCCTCGTAGGCGGAGTAGTCCATGTTCATGTGGTGCGCCTTCCCCACTCCGATACTGGTGTGCCCGCCGGGATCGTAGACAACGAGGTCGGCGTCCGCACCGGGTGAGACGATCCCCTTCTTCGGGTACATGCCGAACATGCGAGCGGGCGTCGTGCAGCACACCTCCACCCACTTCTCGAGGGTGATCTTGCCGCTCTTGACCCCCTGGAACATCAGATCCATCCGGTGTTCGACCGAGCCGATACCGTTGGGGATCTTGGAGAAGTCCCCGACGCCCATCTCCTTCTGATCCTTCATGCAGAACGGACAGTGATCGGTGCTGACGGTGGCGACATCACCGCTACGCAGATATCGCCACAGCTCGTCCTGGTGCCCCTCCGCACGGGACCGGAGCGGTGTCGAACACACCCACTTCGCGCCCTCGAATCCCGGTGCACCGAGCTGCTCTTCGAGGGAGAGATACAGGTATTGCGGGCAGGTCTCGGCAAAGACGTTCTGGCCGTTGCCTCGTGCCTGGGCGATCTGCGCCAGTGCCTGTTTGGCCGAAACGTGGACGACGTAGAGCGGGGCACCGGTGACATGTGCGAGCATGATCGCCCGGTGCGTTGCCTCCTCTTCGAGTTGCCACGGCCGAGAGGTTCCGTGGTAGTACGGCGCCGTGTCCCCGCGCGCGATCGACTGCGCAACGAGCACATCGATGGCAATACCGTTCTCCGCGTGCATCATCAACAGCGACCCTGTTTCCGCAGCGGTCTGCATCGCACGCAGGATCTTGCCGTCGTCGGAGTAGAAGACCCCCGGATACGCCATGAACAGTTTGAAACTCGTGACGCCCTCGGCGACCAACTCGCTCATGGCCTTCAGTGAATCGCTGTCCACCTCGCCGATGATCTGATGGAACCCGTAGTCGATGGCACAGTTTCCTGCGGCCTTCTCGTGCCACTGCGCCAGCGTGTCCTGCACGCGTTGCCCCGGCGTCTGGATGGCGAAATCGACGATCGTGGTGGTACCGCCCCAGGCGGCGGCGCGAGTACCGGTCTCGAACGTGTCAGAGGCGAAGGTACCGCCGAACGGCATCTCCATGTGCGTATGACCGTCGACCCCGCCTGGAAGCACGTACCGCCCGGTCGCGTCGATGACGGTGTCCGCTGACTGCGTCAGGTCCGCAGCCAGCGCGGTCGAACCCGGCTTCAGTACCGCTGCAATGGTTTCGCCGTCGATGAGAACGTCGAGTAGCTGCGTCCCTGTCGGCGAGACGACCGTGCCGCCGTGGACGAACGTGGTGGCCATGTCAGGGCTTCACCAGTGGCGCATACGCGTCCGGGCGACGGTCTCGATAGAAGGCCCACCTATCGCGCACTACCTTGATCAGATCCATATCGAGATCACGCACGACGACCTCCGGCTCGGCGTCCGAAGCGACATCCCCGACGAATCTCCCCTCGGGATCGACGAAGTAGCTCGTGCCGTAGAAGTCGTCGTCACCGTATTCCGCCTCGACGCCGACACGATTGATCGCGCCGATGTAGTACTCGTTGGCCACCGCCGACGCGGGCTGCTCCAGCTTCCACAGGTAGTTCGACAGTCCACGTGAGGTTGCCGACGGGTTGAATACGATCTCGGCCCCGGCCAGGCCGAGAGCGCGCCACCCCTCCGGAAAGTGCCGGTCGTAGCAGATGTAGACACCGACGCGGCCGACGGCGGTGTCGAACACCGGCCATCCCAAATTGCCCGGCCGGAAGTAGAACTTCTCCCAGAACCCGTTGACGTGCGGGATGTGGTGTTTTCGGTACTTGCCCAGATATGTTCCATCGGCGTCGACGACCGCAGCGGTGTTGTACAGAAGACCGGGCTGCTCCTGTTCGTACACCGGCAGGATCATCACGATGCCGAGTTCTTTTGCCAGTGCAGCGAAGCGATCCACAGTGGGGCCGGGCACGGACTCGGCGTACTCGTAGAACCGTGCATCCTGCAGCTGACAGAAGTAGGGACCGTAGAACAATTCCTGAAAGCACACGATCTTCGCGCCCTGCTCGGCAGCGCTACGGGCGTAATCCTCGTGCGCCTTGATCATCGATTCCTTGTCACCGGTCCAGTTGGTCTGAACCAGGGCCGCTCGAACTGTGGACATACACGTCACTCCGCTCCTCGCCGGCTACCTCACTCAACATAGGAGATGCACCGCCGCCACGTGCGCTGAATCGTGTTACAAAACGGCACACACGGTTTCGGCCGAGTAACGACTCAGGTCGACGACGGCAGCAGCGCGCGAACGGCATCGATCGTGTCCGCTTCGGCGAGCGTCTTGTCGGTCCGGTACCGCAGCACTCGGGCGAATCTCAGTGCCACCCCGCCCGGATATCGGCTGCTGACCTGAACACCGTCGAGCTCTATCTCGACGATCAGCGTCGGATGCAGGTACACCGTGTGATCGTCACGATCGCGCTCGTGCTTCGGGAATTCCTCCGTCTGCCACTGCAGCAGCACGTCGGTGAGTCCCTTGAACGTCTTTCCCACCATGATCGGTGGACCACCGTCAGGGTCCCGTGCACCGAGATGCAGGTTGGACAGCCAGCCGGTCCGTCTGCCGTAGCCCCATTCCGCGCCCAACACCACCAGGTCGAGGGTGTGTTCGGGCTTGACCTTCTGCCATGTTCGTCCGCGCCGACCAGCTGCATAAACCGAGGACAATGCCTTCACCATGACACCTTCATGACCTGCATCGAGTGCGGCCTCGACATGCGCGCTCGCAGCCTCGGCGTCCGGGCGAAGCAGCGCGGGAATGCGATGCTGCGGCGCGACCCGATCGAGCGCCTCGAGGCGCCGTTCCAGCGGCTCGTCCAGCAGGTCCTCTCCATCGAGGTGAATGCAGTCGAAGAAGTACGGGCTGAGCAGGAGCTCGTGCGCGCTCCGCGCACCGAAACGACTCATCGTCTCCTGGAACGGGCGGGGCCGGCCACTGTCGGTCAGCGCCAGCGTCTCGCCATCCAGCACCACCGCCCTGCAGGGCAACGCGCGTATCAGCTCCACCAGTTCCGGCACCGCGTCGGTGATCTCACGAAGCGTCCGGGTGTAGACGTGCACATCGTTACCGTCCCGGTGAACTTGTATCCGAGCGCCGTCGAGCTTGTATTCGACGCTGACCTCTCCACCGAACTCCGCCCACGCCGCTTCCAAGGACTCCGCCGGCGAGGCCAGCATGGGACGGATCGGACGCCCGAACTCGAGGCCGAAGGCAGCGAGCGCCTGTTCTCCCCCGCCCAGTGCGGCCATTGCCGTCGCCGACAGCTTGCCGGACAGCATGAATGCGCGTCGGACAGGCTCGACCTTCAGACCAGCGGCTTTGGCGATCGCATCGGTCATGATGCCCTCGAGGGCACCTTGGCGAAGCTCACCCGTCAGCAGTCGAACGAGGAAATCTCGCTCTTCTCGGGTAGCGGAGGCCAGCATCTCCGTCAATAGCTCGCGTCTGCGGGCCGCCGAACCCGGTCCGGAGCTGGCCGCGACTGCGGTGATCGTGGCGTCGACGTCGCCGATGGTGAGAGTGCCGTCCGCAGCGGGCGGGGTATCGATCTCGGCGAGCGTTCGCCAACCGATTCCGATGCGTCCCTGCGGCAGCTCCCCGGATAGCCACGACACGACGATGCCGGTGTCGGCGGGATCGAGCTCGGCCAATAGCTCCTGCAGCGCCTCGATCTTGGCCTTCCGCGAGCGCGTGGCTCCGACGGTGGTCGAGGTGTCGATGATCCGAGTGAACAGCACGAGAGGAAAATAACCCGTGGCACCGACATTCGATCCACGTTCAGCTGAACCCGAGGACCTCGTCTCCCCAGGCACTGCGGAGCGCTTCGTCCGGGTCGTCGACCACGCGGTCCTGACCGTCGATGACCAATGTCGATCTTGCCGACTCTGTGTACAGCGGCCAGTGCTTGCCGCCGTCGAGAAGGGCGGGGACACCGTGTCGAGCGAACGCTACCCATCTCTTCATCACGCGCGCCGAAACCACCGTGGCAGCCTTTCGGCCGCCGAGCCAGAACGTCGGATCGCGATTGAGTGTGCCGAAATTACCGAAGACATAGGGCAATTCGGTTGCGTGGCCGGCACCGATCCGGGCTGCCTTGAGCATCGGCGTCGCGTGGTCGAACCGATACATCCACACCGGCGAGTGCCGACTGTGCGCGTCGGCGATCCACAGGCTGGGCATCTTGAATCCGGCGTCACGCGAAATAGCCAGAGCACCGGCAGTTTTGGATCGATCAGGATACGCGGACATGATCTCGGCGATACGAAAGGCCGGAAGATCCTCGTGGTCGGCGGCGATGGCGCGAAACATCTCGGACACGGTCTCGGACGTGACCGGCATCAACGGCGACTTCATCAACCTGAAGATCGACGCCTCGTCGTGGTTGGTGCCGATGATCAATGGAATGCGATGCGCCAAGCCCTTCTGGAACGCCGCCACCGGATACCGCGGCACGATGTCGGCATCCACGACGGGGGCGAGTCCCAGCGTTCCCGGTACACGCGTGGGAACCTCGTAGCAGAGGGTGTCACTCGCCTCGACAATCCGATCGAAATCCATGGTCTTCAACTCACCGACGCGGTCCGGCGTCAGCTCGAGGAGCTCGAGGAAACGGGCGGCGACCTGCGCGGCTCGGTCCGCGCCGTACACCGACGTGGCCGGTGCACTCTGCACGATCGCGCGATGGAAGAGCCCCTCCGCTCTGGGCGAGGTCATCAATGTCGTCACCGAAGCGCCACCGGACGACTCACCGAAGAGCGTCACGTTCGACGGATCACCTCCGAATGCCTCGATACACCGTCGCACCCATTGCAGGGCAGCGATGTGGTCGCGCAGGCCGACGTTCGACTCGAACACGGCCTCGTCCGTCGAGAAGGAGGACAGGTCGAGAAAACCGAATGCACCGATTCGGTAGTTGATGGTGACGATCAGCAGGTCACCCGATTCGGAAAGGCTTCGACCGTCGTACACGCTCTGCGCCGCTGATCCGAGCGCGTAGGCGCCGCCGTGTATCCACACCATCACGGGTCTCGGTTCACCGTCCGGTTCCGGTGCCCACACGTTCAGAGACAGGCAGTCCTCGGACATCGGAATAGTCGGGTCCATCGGCACCGGACCGTCACGGCCCTGAGGCGCCATCGCACCGAACGCGGCGCAATCGAGCGAATCCGACCACGGCGCCAACGGGCGTGGCGACCGGAAGCGATGTTCTCCGCCCGTCGCGGCTGCATACGGGATGCCCTTCCAGACAAAGCCGGCGCCGTCACGGTGACCGATCACATCCCCGTACGGCGTGTGCGCTCGGCATGTCGCATCGCTCATGGCACCTCCTCGGTCTCGAACGCCAAGGTACCAACCTGGCGATCGGCCCGCCGGTGGCTCGAAGTGACAGACAAGTACGACGCGAGATTTCGACGACCTCACTGCCCCGTGAGCGGCACCGATGTCATCGGAGGTCGCCAAAGGCGCGTGCTAGGGTCGGCGTTGTTCTGACACGGGGTGCGTTCATAGAAGATGAATGCTGAGATCACACCCGTCGAACCTGATGCAGGTAATGCTGACGAAGGGATGTCAAGGCGATGACAACGCCTGTTTATTCAGTGGACCCTGTCCGCTATACGGATCGATTCTGGGAATCGACGCAGTCACTGCGCGCCGCGATCGATCGGCTCGAATTTCTGACGATGCTCGGTGACGGCACCCTGCCGTTGGAGGTCTTCCGCACCTACATCGAGCAGGACAAGCTCTACCTGGCCGGATACGCGAAAGCGTTGTCCATCCTCGCCTCCCGAGCACCCGATGCCAAGACCGCAGCCTTCTGGGCCACATCCGCTGCGAGCGCGGTCGAGGAAGCGTCGCTGCACGAGTCGCTTCTTTCCGGTGACGCTCTCCCGGCCGCCGACGGACACTCGTATCACTCACCCGCCTGCCTCGGCTATGTCTCCTACTTGATCGCCGCTGCAGCAACGGAGCCCTATCCCGTTGCTGCAGCGGCGATTCTCCCGTGTTTCTGGGTTTACGCCGATGTGGCCGCACGGCTCGCGCCCGCCGCCGAGGACGTACTCCGGAACGATCCGGAGCACCCATACGCCCGCTGGGTGACCACCTACGACTCCGACGAGTTCCGCACAATCGTCGACGGCGCGCGCATTCTCGTCGACGACGCCGCCGCCTCGGCCACCGAAGCGCAACGCGAAGCGATGGTCGACGCCTTCTCGGTTGCGACGCGATACGAATTGATGTTCTGGGACAGCGCATTACATCCAACGCCCTGGCTCCGGGACGAGAGCGAGGTCCTGCTGTGAAGAAGCTACTGTCGATGGCGGTCGTCGCCGTATCGGTCGCCGCCCTCACCGCCTGCTCGCAGTCGAACGAGTCGAACACCATTCGATTTGCTCTCGACTGGACACCGAACACGAACCACACCGGATTGTTCGTCGCCCTCGAGGAAGGGTATTTCGCCGACGCCGGCCTCGACGTCGAAATTCTCCCCTACAACAACACCTCACCGGATACGCTCGTCGATTCCGGTAACGCCGAGTTCGGCATCAGCACCCAAAGCTCGACTACCTTCGCCAAATCTGCCGGGGCACAAATCGTCTCGGTGCTGGCACCTCTGCAGACCTGGGCAACGGGCATCGGAGTCAGAGCCGACCGCTCCGACATCTCGAGCCCGAAGGATCTCGACGGCAAGGTGTACGCCGGATTCGGAGACGTCGGCGAACAGGCCGGACTGCGTCAGGTCATTCAGAACGACGGCGGAACAGGAGAATACGAGACCGTCGTGCTCGGAACCTCTGCCTACGAGGCGGTGTATTCCGGCACCGCCGATTTCACGGTGTCCTATCTGGCATGGGAGGGCATCGAAGCCGAGCACAGTGGTACACCGATGACGTACTTCGCCTACACCGACTACGGCTTCCCCGACGCGTACGCCATCACCATCAGCGGCAACGAGAACTGGCTCGCGGACAACCCCGAGGACGCAACCCGTTTCGTCCAGGCACTGCAGCGCGGCTACCAAGTCGCCGCCGATGATCCGGACCGTGCGGCGCAGGACGTCATCGACGCCAACCCTGGTGTGTTCAGCGACGAACGGCTGGTGTTCGAAAGTCAGCAGATGCTCGCCGACAACTACATGAAGGACGACACGGGAGCCGTCGGTGCTCAGAACATCGAGAAGTGGAGCAGTTACTCGAAGTTCCTGTACGACAACGGCGTCCTCGTCGACGAAGGCGGCAACACGCTCACCTCGGAGCCCGACTGGTCAACCTACTTCACCGATGAGTACCTCAGCACCCAGTAGGGTCGCGGCCGACCCTACTGACCTCGTCGTCGCCGCAACCGCGCCGTCGCGGCGCTCGCGAGTTCGAGCTGGAATCCGCTGGGCGTTGCCGTCGACAATCCTCGTTTTCGTGTTGGTGGCCGCATGGCAGATCTACGTCACCGTCGGTGATGTGCGTCCGCAGGTCTTGCCGTCGCCCGCACGCGTCCTCGAACAAGGGTGGGCGCACCGCGAGGCCATCGCCGAGAACGCATCGGCAACGCTTCAGGTCACGATCATCGGGTTCGCCGTCTCGTTGGCCGTGGCGTGGATTCTGGCCGTCGCGGTGGACTTCTCGCCGTGGCTGAGCCGTGCACTGGTGCCGTTGTTCGTGGTATCGCAGACACTGCCCATCATCGCGATCGCGCCGCTGCTCATCATCTGGTTCGGTTTCGGGCTGATGCCGAAGATCCTCGTCATCGCGCTGGCCACGTTCTTTCCGATGGCAATCGGCCTCATCGAGGGTTTTGCCGCCGCGGACCGTGATGCCCGATCGTTGCTGGACAGCATGGGCGCGAGCCGGTGGCAGCAGTTCCGTTACGTGCGGCTGCCCTCGGCGATGCCGCGGTTCTTCACCTCGCTCCGCATCGGCATCACGTATGCCGTGGTCGGGGCCATCTTCGCTGAGTACGCCGGGGCGAGCGCCGGCCTCGGGATCTACATGAGCCAGCAAAAGAACTCTTTCCGTACCGACCTGGTGTTGGCGGCGGTGCTCGTCACCGCGCTGATCAGCGTGTCACTGTTCCTCCTCACCTATGTCGCGGAGCGCATGATCGCGCCGTGGGCAATGGAAACCGGGTCTTCCGGACCGGCGTCTCCTGGAGCCCAACCCGGACAGGTGCTCCAGCGATGAGCAGTGTGAACGTGACCCGATTGGCCAAGGCTTACGACGGACGGGCCGTGCTCGGCGACGTGACCTTCGACGTCGACCCAGGCCAGTTCGTGTCGATCATCGGCCCGAGTGGGTCGGGGAAGAGCACGATATTCAACATGCTCGCCGGGTTGGATACACCCGATTCCGGGGCTGTCCAGGCTCCGAGAAGCGCTTACATGCCGCAGAAGGATCTGCTCTTTCCCTGGCGAACGGTACTCGAGAACACGGCCCTCGGTCTCGAGGTTCAGGGGGTTCCCAAGCGGGAGGCGCGGGCGAAGGCGCAGGAACTCTTTCCGGTGTTCGGTCTCGACGGCTACGAGGAGGCCAGACCGGCGCAGCTGTCCGGCGGCATGCGGCAGCGAGCAGCCATGCTCCGCACGGTGGTGCAGGGACACGACCTACTGCTGCTCGACGAACCGTTCGGCGCACTGGATTCACTGACACGAACAGGGATGCAGACCTGGCTTCAGTCCATGTGGCTGGAGTACGGCTGGACCGTGCTGATGATCACGCACGACATCAGGGAGGCGGTGTACCTGTCCGACCGGGTGATCGTGCTTTCGAACAAGCCCGCTCGCATTCGATGCCAGATCGACGTGCCGCTGCCGCGTCCTCGCAACCTCGAGATTGTCACCACGCCTGCATTCGCGGCAGTCGAAGCCGAACTGATGGGTGTGCTGCTGAGCTGACGACGGGTCGAGGGTGTCGGCGGACAGTAGGGTCGTCCACATGGATCACCGCTACATCGCAGCTGCGCTCTCGCACCACGATGCCAGACGAGTGACGGCCATGATCGAGGAGCTGGACGGACGAGCACCCGAAGTGGCTCTCGACGGCGTTCCACTCGACGTGGATTCGTCCGCACGACACGCAGTGATGGAGCTGCTGCGCCAACTGGCGACGGGCACGTCGGTGACCATCGCCGCGGTCGGCGACCTGTTGACGACATCGCAAGCCGCCGAGGTTCTCGGCGTCTCCGACACGTACGTTCGAAAACTCGCCGACTCCGGTCGCTTGCCCATCGAGATGCGCGGCTCGCATCGTCGGTTCCGGCTCGAAGACCTGGTCAAGCACCGGGAGGAAACCGCATCCCGATGACGACAGACGATCAGCCTGCTTCGCGGCCGAGCAGCTCGGATTGCAGTGTCAGCAGGTCACGGAACGCTGCGCTCGCCGCGTGCCACAACTGCTCGCTATCGATATAGTCGACGCCCCGCAGATCGACATCACCACGGTATGCGCCGACGTCGACCGATAGCTTCCGCACGACCGAGGCGACGTCCCGATCGAGGTAGCCCGAGTCCGACCGTTCCAGGGTTCTGAACTGACCAGAGAAGTGGTCGGCGGAGATACGACGATCCACGAACTGCGCGACAAGGATGACGAATCGCGATGCGTGCAACGACGGTGAACGGAAGGAATGTTCCACGGAACTGGCCTCTCCCTGGTCGACAACGCCGCTCGCCGTCGCCATCGATTTCATCGGGCCGAACCATCGCCAACATTCACAGCAGATCGAGGGGTGTCGACGGTTCGTGCTTAACAGGATCTCCGTCGACAATAGTGACCGAAACCAGTCGCATCCGCTGTTTTATCTATCCCTATGACCAGTCACAGTGAAACAAACGCGGTATTGGTGCGCTATCGAAGGGAGCCGAGCGGCAAACGCTCCGGAGTCTCGAGCTCCCAAAACGTCCATCCATCCCTGACTTCGACATCGCCACTTATGTGCGTGGCCACGGCACTCGCCGCTTCCGTGGGGTCCTCGAACCGTCGTCCCTGCATCGGGCCCTGCATGATCTCCAACCGGCCGGTAGCCGGATCGAACCGAGCACACAAGCGATACCCATCGAAATCGGCGACAACGCGCACACGTGGATCGACGAACTCCTCTTCCGCAACGGCCTTCTTCTTACCAGTACGACGAACGGCAGTGCGCACACTTTGTTCCGATGCGGTGCGAGCAGCTTCGGCCAACGCCGGATCGACCGTGGGGTTGAGCCCGAGCAGCGCCCATTTGTCGCGCGCGTGCTGCACCCGGCCGACCGCTATCGCATGATGACCAGTGCGCGTCCGGAGCGGCGAATCCTGCACCCACAGGTCGACTTCACCCCTGATATCGGTCGCCATCTCCTCCGAAGAGACGATGAAGAACGCCGGCTCGCTCTGCGCGAGATCGACGAAGACCCAAAACGAGGAATCCGTATCGTCGGTTTCCAGCGACTCGTCCTGGCGTCGGGCCTTCCAATCTCCCGTTGCCTTGGTTCGCACCCGGACCACACAACTAGTTCCGTCGACGGCCCACACCCGTACCGGGTTGCGGCGAGACGTCGCCAGACGCTCCGCCCGGCCCCCGTGCATCACGACTGCCGTTACAAATGCTCTGATGCCCTGCTCCGATACGTCTTCCATACGCGCCACCTCGAATTCGACTACCCGTACAGATGAAGAGAGGTGCCTACGACGGGTAGCTGCGCGCACGACTCGGATATCACCCCTCAGCCTAGTGCTCTACCATCGCCTTTGAAACCGCGCGCAGCACTTCACCGATTTCGGTGAAGTGCCCGCTGTAGCCAAGCGAGCAGGGCCGACCGATCGGTGGGCCGCTTCGGTGTCGAGGTGCGCCGCGCATACCGCTCGAGCGACGCCGATACTCTCGCGTCGTGTTGGCGTAGGACAAGTTCGTGAAGATACATCGAAGCTCCCTGAATTTCCGAGACTTGCTCGGCGAAACGGCAGCACGATGCACGCCTGCCGCGATAACAGAACGACAGCGGGATGGACGTCGCTATCGTGAATCGATGAGAACCGCTGTCCGCGAAAACACCAGCGCAACAGCGGAATCGGAAAGGTCGACCACGCCATCACCCCATTCGCTTCGAATTCTCCGTACCGCTACGGGAACGATCATGCGGTATCGACCGGCCATGACGCCAGCGATTTTTTCGAGCGGTGAGGTGCGACCGGGATGGTGTGGGAATGCAGAAATACCCCCTCGACCTGGTGGTCGAGGGGGTATTTCTGGGGTTTGTGTTCGGCGGTGTCCTACTCTCCCACACCCTGTCGAGTGCAGTACCATCGGCGCTGGAGGGCTTAGCTTCCGGGTTCGGAATGGGACCGGGCGTTTCCCCTCCGCTATGGCCGCCGTAACTCTG
>Ga0208332_100018_pt1 | contig 89983 bp, 74 predicted proteins | sample DeeseametaMP1493_FD_184186 | JGI IMG/M metagenome (GOLD analysis project Ga0208332, IMG submission 184186) | Marine microbial communities from the Deep Pacific Ocean - MP1493 (SPAdes) | ecosystem: Environmental > Aquatic > Marine > Oceanic | place: South of Fiji, South Pacific Ocean | collected...
CTGCTCGACATCGCCACCCGATCCCTGCCCAGAACAGTCACCGACCGCGCCCACGAACTCGCCCACCAAGCCGCTTGCGATGCCCGAGCCCGGCACGAACCCGAACGACGACGCCGCGAAGAAGAACAACGCCAACAGGCCGCTGACAAGAACTCCCGTCCCGACAGCAAGCCCGGCGACCAACCACCTGCGCCACCTGCCTCACCTGCGCCGCCGCCCGGCCCACCGCCTGTGCCGGTCGCCGAGAACACCGCCCTCAACACCCTCGGCATCTACCCACTCGCCAACGGGCGCAGCAAAATCGACGGCAACCTCGACAAACTCACCACCGAAAAACTCAAAACAGCCCTCTCACCCCTGACCGCACCCACGCCTTCCGCTGATGGCACCCGCGACCCCCGAACCCCCAACAAACGCAACGCCGACGGACTCGCCGAACTCCTCGACCGGTACCTCAACGGACACCACAACACCGGACCCAGCAGCACCAACGTGAAGCTGATCGTCCCGCTCGCAGAGTTGATGAAAAAACCGCCTCACGGCCCGCCCCACGGCCCGCCCGATGAGAAGCAGTCCGGGGACGGACCGGGCGGTGGAGGAGACGGTGGCCGAGGCGACCGGGCGGGAGATGGCGGTGGCGATGGCCGGGCCGCTGATGAACGCACGGCCGGTGACCGCGCGGGTGGCCCGCCGACACCCGACGACCCGCGTTGGCCGTTCCGCCTCGACTGGACCGGCCCCATCAGCCGCCACCTCGCCGAACTACTCACCTGCGACGCCGACCTCACACCGGTCATCGTCGACGCACACGGCGTCCCACTCGCACTCGGACGCACCATCCGACTCGCCACACCAGCCCAACGCGACGCTGTCACCATCCGCGACCACTGCTGCGTCATGTGCGGACGCCCAGCGCAATGGTGCGAAGTCCACCACGTCACGTATTGGCAGAACGGCGGCGCGACAGACCTGAACAACCTCGCCCTCCTCTGCACCGAATGCCACCGGCAGATCCACAACACCGACTGGCAACTCGCGATGGGAGAAGACGGCCACCCGCAGGTCATCCCGCCCGCCGAAACCGATCCCGAACAACAACCCATCCCCAGCTACCACCGAAGACGAAAACACCGAGTACGAAAACACAGCGCCTAGCGTCGGCCGACGCGCCACACTCGCCCGCGCGAGTCACGCACCGCCGCAGCACAACTGCGGCACGTACCGGGGGCTCCCATGAGCCCCCGGGGATCAGTCGCAGCTGCTACGAGCACACCGGCACATCGACAGTGACAGTCGGATCATCGACCAACGGCTGCACCGGGACCACAGCCTCCCCGGCGACGGTCGGCTCCTCGAGCTCCCACGTCACCGTCGAGGACTCACCCGGAGGGATAGTCACGTACGCCGCTCGAACCGGATGACCCAACTCCACCCCGCCCTGCACCGAGAAAGCAGTCACGCCATCGACCTGCATCGACGTAATCGACGCACCCTGCGTCCCATACAGATACACGATCGCCTCATTGGTGCCGTACGGAACACCCGGCTGGAACGTGCTCGCCACGTACGGCGTCAAACCGTCCGCATTGACATTGTTGGTGAGCGTCGCCGTCACCGTCGACGTCCGCACATCGCCGTCACAGGACTGCGCAGTGTACGAAATATCGCGCGCCAGATAGTAATCCAACTTGTTGCCGCCAGCATTGTTGACGATCACATTGGCATACGGAACCGGATCGACGGGCAATGTGTGCCCGACCTTCGTCGGCGCCAACACATCCTGCACAGCCGGATCCGCGCTCCACACCGAGATACGTCCCTCGCTGCCTGCGCGGCCCACGGCGTCGAGCAGCTCGCGGGTCGGGGCAACACCCGTCGTCATCTCGTTGACTACCGCAGCCGCGATCTCCTGCAGATATGCCTTGCGCGCCAACTGATCATCACCGAAACGCGCATACGCCGTCGACAACGTCACCTCGACCACATTGTCGCTGGAGATCACCTCGCCGTCGGGGAGAGTGATGGGCCCCGTCGCGTCGAGGATGTAGCTCAACGCGATCGGATCGGTGGCGATAGCACCATCGAGCTGCTCACCCGTCTGCTCCGTCCACATCGAGGACCAGATCTGGCCCGCATACGGAAAGTGCGGGCTCGCATTGGAATTGCGGAAATCGACCGTGGTGTTGCGGGGGCCCCACAGCGCGTTGTACTCAGGCCCGAGATCGATGGGCTGCTCCGCGAAATCCAAGTCACTGTTACTGCCGAGCGTGTCCACCCGCGCGGTACCGTCCTCGGCGCGGAGGATGCCGAAACCACCCAGCAACCCACCGGTGCCGCGGGCCTCAGCGTTGGTCTGGAAAGCCAGGAAGTACGAGCGGGGGCCGTCCGCGCCCATCATTGTCGGGACGATCCGGCTCGCCGTGTACGTGTTGGTGAGCAACCCGGCGAGGTTGTGCGTCTGGTTCTCCAGCTGGACACGCGCGTCCTGGACGACGCCGAGGTACGCCGGGTCCTCGATGGCCTGGGCCTGCGCATACAGGGCCTCGGCAGCCGCGGACGTCTCGGCGAGGATCGGCTCGGCGTCGACGAGGGCCTGCAGGTTCACCCGGCCACCGCCCTCGAGGAGACTGTTGGGCGAGATCGATGCGCTGGCCGCGGACGCGGGCTCGAGAACGTCGACCGCGAGTCCCTGCACCACATCGGATATTTCGGAGACCGTAGCCAGCGGGCTGCCGAGCACGGGGATGGCGCCGGCGATGGTGAACGGCAGCGAGGACGCCGAGCTCTGCGCATCGTTCGCGGACTCGGCCGCGTCGGCGGCCGCGGCCTGCGCGCCCGCCACATCGCCGTCGAGAAGTGCGTCCTTCGCCCGGTTGGCGGCGTCGCGCGTTGTCTCCAAGCTGGACTTCGCGGACACCGCCTCGTAGGCGAGCCAGGCCACGAATGCCACCACGATCACCAGGACGACCCCGACGATCAGCAGGATCGGTCGCTTGCGGCTGGTGTTTCCTCGACGGTCGGTCGAGTGGGTGTCGGTGCTGTCGGTCATGCGCCCGGACTCCTCGTTTCTGCGAAAACCCGCTTGGTAACCCACTCGGGTGGTGATCGATTGCGATGATCGCTGGTGTTGCGCGCTCGGGGGAACAGTAGTGTGTCTTCCGCGGAAAGTGCAGACAAGTCGTACGTTAGTCCGTCCGAATGATGGGGTTCTTGAAGCAGGAAATACCCGCTAATGTGACGGTGATTACACAGAGGTAACACTTGTCCGCGGTGAAAACGTTAGTTGGTTGAAGAACAAGGCGGAGGAAATTCAAGTGGACGGTGGTCTGGGTCCGGCGAAGTCGGCGGCGAAAGCTGTGTTCGACACGCTCGTCGCCGCCGTGTTGCTCGTCGCCCTCGCGCCGGTGCTGCTGGGATGTGCGGCGATGATCAAGTGCGCGGGCGGCGGTGAGCCCGTGCTCGAGACCGAGGCGAGGCTGGACCATCGTGGAACAGCATTCGAGCTCCTCAGATTCCGTATTCCCGCTGGTGGGCAGGTGGGAGCTCTCATCGAGAAGCACAACCTCAACCACCTACCCGAGCTGCTCAACGTGCTCCGCGGAGACATGAGCCTGGTCGGTCCGCGGCCCCGCACGCTGCACAAGGCGCACGACGTCAACCCCGGTCTCAGGCCGGGACTGACCGGACTGTGGTCGCTGTCCACGGGCACGAGCGAGGAGTGGCCAGACATCGAACGCAGGTACGCCCGGACGTGGTCGATCGGGGGCGACATCGCCATCCTGGCGCGCACGATTGCCGCGGTTCGTTACAAGCTCTGAAATGCTCCTTCGATTCTTGTGATGAAGGCGAAACAGGCCTTCTGAGTTTTTTCATTCTCGGACTCGGGAAATCAACCGATATCGAACTGTGATTACAGAAACCGCCCCGTCGAAAATGTCGCTACGAGTAGAGCAAATACAACTGGTCCACTAGTTTGTAGTTGGGGCGCGCTGTAAACCGACGGTGCCGGCCACGTGTCGGTCCGTCGAGGAGGGGAACAGATGTTTTCAGTGGAAGGGGCGCCCGGTGGACAGGGCTTCTTTCCGCTGTCCGCTGCCCAGATGAACATCTACTTCGCCCAGAAACTTGCACCTCATGTTCCGTTCACCATCGCCCAGTATGTCGAGATCCGCGGACACATCGACCCATCGATTCTGATCCGCGCCACCGATATCGCGTGCCGGGAACTCCAATCACCCGGTGTCCGCATCGTCGAGATCGACGGCCGCCCCTACCAGCGGTACGACGGAAACGTTCCTTACGCCTTGATCTACCGGGACCTCCGCGGTGACACCGACCCAGTCGGTACCGCCCACGCCTACATGGACGAGCAGTACCGCAAGCCCGTCGACTTGGTCCGCGACCAGCTCATCGCGTCGGAGATCATTCAGGTCGGCGAGACGCACTACTTCTGGTACAGCCGTGCACATCACGTGGTGATGGACGGGCTCGGCGCCATCTCCGTCCAGGAACGCACCGCCGCCGCCTACACCGCGCTACTGACCGGCAATGACCTGCCGAAAACCAAAGCCGTCACCGTCCGGGAGATCTACGACTACGAGGCCGCTTACCCCGGTTCCTCTCGCTACGAGTCCGACCGCGAGTACTGGCTGGGCCGCCTCGACGGCCACGCCGATATGCCCCGGTTGGCGGGCGGGCAGTCCGAGGCCCCGAGCGATGTGTCGGTGAGCGTCGGCGCCGAGCTCGACGCCGGTATCACCTCCGCGATGGCCGAATTGGCACGCCGGTACAACTCCTCCGATGTGCCCGTCGTACTCGCGGCATTCGCTCTCTACCTCGCCCGGATGACCGATACCGAGGACGTCATGCTCAGCCTCCCAGTATCGGGCCGCGCGACGACCCGGCTGCGGGCGTCGTCGGGGATGATGTCCAACATCGTGCCGCTGCGCATCGACGCCGGGACCGACGCGACTGTGGAGGAACTGCTGCGCCGCATCCAGGTGGAACTCACCGGCGCGCTGCGACACCAGCGGTTCCGTGTGGAGGACATGCAGCGCGCTGCCGGCGGCGGTGTGAGTAGCGCGGCGGGGCGGGGCGCGTTCGGCCCGACCGTCAATATCATGATGTACGACAGCACAATTCGGCTCGGCGAGGTGATCGGCGAGTACCGCGTGCTCTCCAGCGGGCCCATCGACGACATGATGGTCAACGTCTACCCGGGGGTCGCCGGGGCCAGCACCCGCGTCGACTTCCTCGGCAACCCGGCGCTCTACAGCACCGCCGACCTGGCCACGCACCACGCACGTTTCCTCGACCTGCTCCGCACCCTCGTCGCCGCCGAGGACGGGACGCACCTCGGCGATATCGACGCCCTCGCCCCGACCGAGCGGGCGTCGTTCGAGCCATCCTCTGCGAGGCCGGCGCCGCTGCCGGAGCTGGTGCATCCGGGTGCGGTGATTCGGTACGACGGAATCGACTACCCCATCTCGAATACGATGGCCGCCGATCTGGCCGCCCGCGGCGTGGGGCCCGAGGTGCGGGTCGCGCTCGCGCTGGGCCGCTCGCACCTGTCGGTGCTGGCCACGTTGGCAGTCTCCGCAGCCGGGGGATCGTTCGTGCCGGTGGACCCGCGCGAGCCCTCGCCCAGGCTCGCGGACATGCTCGGAGGGGTGGCTTTCGGTATCGCCGAGCGATCCGCGATACCGACGCTCCCAGCCGTGATCGAGTGGGTAGCGGTCGAGGACCTCGAAGTCGGTCCACAGTTCGAAACCACACCGGCGCACCTGGACAACGAGGCCTACGTCATCCACACCTCCGGTTCCACCGGAAAACCCAAGGCCGTCAGCATCACTCACCGCGGGCTCGCCGGACTGGCTGCCGCGGTGGTGGAGAAGTACTCGATCACCAGCACCTCCCGCGTGCTGCAGCTGGCATCCCCGGTGTTCGACGCATCGATCCAGGAGATTCTCGCTGCCGTGACGACGGGGGCGACGCTCGTGGTCGCCCCGGCGGACGTGTACGCCGGACCCGCTCTGGCCGAACTGCTCGCCGCTGAACGCATCACCCACCTCATCACCTCGCCGACCGTGCTCGCGACACTCGAACCCCGCGACCTCGCCGGGGTGGAGGTGTTCGATGTCGGCGGTGAAGCGTGCCCGCCGGACCTGCGCGACCGGTTCGCCGGCGGTGCGCCCACCAGCCGAATGCTCAACGCCTACGGCCCCACCGAAACCACTGTTCTCGCAACGCTGTCCGACCCGATGACCCCCGGCGAGCCCGTCACCATCGGGTCGGCGTTGCCAGGTGTGCGCGCCGTGGTGCTCGATACCCGGTTGCGGGTGGTGCCGGCCGGTGGGATCGGCGAGCTCTACCTCGGCGGTGACGGTCTCGCCCGCGGCTACTCGGGGCAGCCCGGCCTCACGGCGGCCGCGTTCGTCGCGGACCCAGACCCAGATGCGGATGGCAGGCGGCTGTACCGCACCGGTGATGTGGTGCGCACGCTGATCGGCGGGGAGCTCGAATACCTCGGCCGCCGCGATCAGCAGGTGCAGCTTCGCGGCCGACGCGTCGAGCTCGGGGAAATCGAAATTGCCGCCGGTACCGGCTTCGCCGTTGCCGTACGTGACGACCGGCTGGTCGGCTACACCACCGGATCGGCTGCGGGCCTCGACGTGCAGCTGCGACACCGGCTGCCTGGGTGGATGGTGCCCGAGCGGATCATCGAACTGAACGAGCTTCCGATGACACCCGGCGGCAAACTGGACCGGCGCGCGCTACCGTCTCCGCCGACCGTCGCCGATACCGGTTATGTTGCGCCGGTAGGGGATACCGAAGCTCGGGTGGCCGCGGTGTTCGCCGATGTGCTCGGCGTTGCCGACGTCGGGCGTCTGCACAGTTTCTTCGAACTCGGCGGCGACTCGCTCAGCGCCACCCGCGTGGTCGCCCGTCTGGGGTCGGGGGTGACGCTGCCGGTGCTCTTCGACGCGCCGACCGTGGCCGAGTTGGCCAGCCACATCGACTCAGCCGCAGTGCAACCCACCTCGCTGGACCTGCTCGAAACCGTGGTGCCCGACCGCGTGCCACTGTCCTACGCGCAGCAGCGGATGTGGTTCCTCAACCAGTTCGACTCGGCGTCGACGGCCTACACCATGCCCGTTGCACTGCAGCTGACTGAGGGCACCGACCCCGAACTCGTCGTCACCGCGCTCCGCGACGTACTCGAACGGCACGAATCGCTCCGCACCTACTTCCCCGACGACGGCGCCGGCCCGAGGCAGGTGGTGGTGCCGACGGACGCTGTGCTGCCGAATATTTCACGTAGCACCGTCACCGAGAGCGATCTCGACGCCGTGATTGCCCGGCTCGCCGCAACCGGGTTCGACGTTGCCACCGGGGTGCCGATGCGGGCAGCAGTGCTGACGGTGGAACCCTCCGGGGACACCGTCGTCGCCATCGCGTTGCATCACATCAGCGTCGACGGATGGTCGATCGATCCGCTGGTGCGGGACTTTTCCGTCGCGTACGAGGCGCGGTCCGCCGGGCACGCGCCGACGTGGCCGCGGCTACAGGCCCAGTACAGCCAGTACGCGGTGTGGAACCGTGCGTTCGTCGATGCCGTCGCCGGCGCGCAAACGAGCTACTGGACCGGCCTCCTCGACTCCGATATCCCACCCGCCGCGCTGCCCGCGGACCGGCCGCGCCCGCCGGTGCAGTCGATGAGAACCGCCGACATCCCGGTCAGCATCGACGCCGAACTGCACCAACGCATCACGCGAATGGCGCGGCAGGCCAACGAGACAACGTTCATGATCGTGCACGCCGCGCTCGCGGTGACGCTGAGCCGGTTCGGGACATCGGGTGGGTCCAAGGTGGCGAGGACCGTCGTCGGGTCGCCGTCCGCCGGGCGCGGGCATGCAGCGCTCGACGAGATGGTCGGCATGTTCGTCGGGACGGTGCCCTTGGCTGTGGACGTCGATCTCGGCGCCCGGTTCACCGACCTCGTCGCGGCGGTGCGGCGCGCGGACCTCGACGCGTTCGCCCGCTCCGATCTGCCGTTCGAGCGGATCGTCGACGCCCTCGCCACGGACCGATCCCTGGACCGGCACCCCCTGTTTCAGGTGATGCTCGCCTTCGACAACGCCCAGCACGAGCGGGTCGACGGCCTCCCGGTGGATGTGATGCCGGTGTCGACGAACTCCTCGGAGTTCGACCTCACCGTGGTGTTGACCGAGACGGCCGACGGGATCACAGGGTGCGTGGAGTACGCCCTGGACCTCTACGACCGGGATACCGTCGAGCGCTTCGCCGACGCCTTCTTGACCATTCTTCGCGCCGCCGTGGACGATCCGTCGGTGGTGGTGGGCGATATCGCGCTCGCGCCGCCGCAACCGTTTTCCGAGGCGGGTGAGGCCGGGACGCTGCTCGACGTCCTCGGCTCGGCAGCGCGCGGGGAGTTGGCGATCGACGGCGAGACCGCGATGACCTATCAGGAGCTCGAGGCGCGGTCGAACCGGTTGGCGCGGTTGCTCATCTCCCACGGCGCGGGACCGGAGGTGACCGTCGCGTTGTCGATGGAACGCTCCGCCGACTACATCGTCTCCCTGTGGGCTGTTGCGAAGGCCGGGGCCGCGTTCGTCCCCGTAGACCCGAACTACCCGGCGCTGCGCAGGCAGCAGATGCTCGCTGGTACGGCACTGGGAATCGGCACGGGGGATCAGGATGGCACCCTCTGGCTGCAGGAATCGGAGGCCCAGTCCCACAGCGACGCCCCGGTGACCGACGCCGACCGCATCGGAGTGTTGCTGCCCGAGCACCCCGCCTACGTCATCCACACCTCCGGTTCCACCGGCGCACCCAAACCGGTGACCGTCACCCACGCCAGCGTGTACCTGCTGGCGAAGCAGGTGATCCCGCGGTACGCCGTAGAGCCGAGCTCACGGGTACTGCACGGCTATTCGGTGAACTTCGACGCCGCGGTGCTCGAGCTGGTGCTCGCGTTCGGTGCCGGGGCGACGATGGTGATCGCGCCGACCTCGCTGACCGACGGCAACGATATCGCGCAGTTCCTCACCGAACATGCCGTCACGCACTATCTTTCGACGCCCGCAGTGCTCGCCACCGTGCCACCCGTTGCCTGCGTCACGACGGTCGCAGTCGGCGGGGATGTCCTCGGCGGCGCCGTCGTCGAGCAGTGGTCACCCGGGCGCCGCATGCTCAACGCGTACGGGCCTTCGGAGGCGACCGTTCTCGCGACCCTGACCGATCCGCTCGTCCCGGGCGGCCCCGTCACGATCGGCCGCTCCCTGGACCACGTCGACACCCTCGTGCTCGACGCCCGGCTGCGCGGAGTCCCCGTCGGCGGCATCGGCGAGCTGTACCTCGGCGGGGCCGGGCTGGCCCGGGCGTACCGCGCTCGCGCCGGACTGACTGCCGAACGCTTCGTCGCCGCCGAGGGTGGCCGGCGCATGTACCGGACCGGTGACCTCGTGCGGCTCGGCGAATCGGGCGAGCTGGAATTTGTCGGGCGCAGCGACGCCCAGGTTCAGATCCGCGGTGTACGCGTGGAACTCGGCGACGTACGAGCGGCGCTGCTCGCGCACCCCGACGTGCGCGAGGCCGTGGTCGACGCGCGGGACGGCAGGCTCCTCGCCTGGGTGGTCGGCGAGGATCGTGAACTGCGCGAGTGGCTGCTGGATCGGCTACCGCTGTCGATGGTGCCGGCGACGCTGACCGTGATCGACCGCATCCCCGTCACCGCGAACGGCAAGGTCGACACCGCTGCGCTACCCGACCCCGCCGAGCTCCCCGGTGCGGGCGCCGCGCGGACCCTCGCCGAGGACGTCGTAGTGGGCCTGTTCTCCGACATCCTCGGTGCGGACGTCACCGCCGAGTCGAACTTCTTCGTCCTCGGCGGCGACTCGCTGACCGCGACCCGCGCGGCGGCACGCGTCGGCGCTGCACTCGGCAGGCACGTGCCGGTGCGGACGGTGTTCGAGGCACCGACACCGCGCCGCCTCGTCGCCGCGATCGAAACCCTGACCGAGCCCGATATCCTGCCTCCGCTGATCCACCGGCCGCAGGCGCGCCAATACACGCAGGTGTCCCCGGCGGAGCGTCGGATCTGGCTGCAGAACAGATTCGATCCCGAGTCGGCGGCCTACAACATCGCGTTCACGCTGCCGCTACCCGAGGATGCCGACCGGGCCGTGCTGCGCGCGGCGATCACCGATGTCATCGACCGGCACCTGCCGCTGCGGACGGTGTACCGATCGAGCGCCGACGGCCCGGTCGCGACACTCGTCGACGCCGAGATCGTCGTGTCCTCGCTCGACGAACGGCACACGAACACCTCAGCCACCGAGGGCTTCGACCTGACCCTCGAACCGCCGTTGCGGCTGAGCATCGCCGGCGGGAAGCGGCTGCTGGTGGTCGCGCACCACATCGCCGTCGACGGCCTGTCGGTGGGCCCGCTCGCCCGCGACATCGAGACCGCGGTGACCGCACGACGCGCCGGTCTCGCGCCCCAATTTGCGCCACTGGCAATCGATTACGCCGACTACCGGATGTGGCAGCACGAGGTCCTCGCGGCCGTCGGCGCACGTCAGCTCGACTACTGGCGCACCGCGCTGGCCGGGATGCCCGACTACCTCGACCTGCCCCAGGGCACTCCGACGCCGGATGAGCCGACGGTGCCGGTGCAGTTCGAGATCGATGCCGCCACGCTGACCGAACTCCGCGCCCTCGCGCACCGCCTCGGCGCGACCGTGTTCGTCGTGGTTCACGCAGCGCTGGCCGCGGTGCTGGCCGAGGCCAGCGGTACCGCCGATATCGCCATCGGCACACCGGTTTCCGGACGCACCGACCCCGCACTCGATGAGCTCGTCGGCATGTTCGTCGGCACCGTCGTGCTACGCACCCCGGTGGACCCGTCGCTGACATTCGAGCAGTTCGTCGCCCTGGTGCTCGGCCGCGACCTGGACGCCTTCGCGCACTCTGCGGTGCCGTTCGAGTGGGTCGTCGACGCCGCGGCGCCGACGCGGACCGTCGACGCCCACCCGCTGTTCCAGGTGCTCCTCGCCGTCGGCGGCACCGAGTCGCCGTCCTTCGACCTCGGCGCCGGTGCGGCGACACCGAAGCGCATCGAGACCGGGGAGAACCAGTTCGATCTCGAGGTTGTCGTCGACGACAGTATCGACGGACTCACGGGCCGAATCTCCTATGCGGCTGACCGATTCGAACGTTCGGTGTGCGTCGGCCTCGCCGAGCGGCTCACCGAGGTGCTGCACCTCGCGGCCCAGCAGCCGACCGCGGCACTGGGAAGCCGAGAGTTCCTGGGCACCGGCAGCGGCGGGGTATCCCGCGAGGGAGTCGCAGAGCAGTACACCCTGCGCACCCTGCTCGAGCGGGCCGCGCAGCAGTGGCCGGACGCCACCGCCGTCGTCGACGGTACGACCGAGCTCACCTACCGGGATCTGGACCGACGCTCGAACATGTTGCTGGAGACGATCCTTCGCGAGGGTGCCGAGCCGGGAACGGTGGTGGCCGTAGTACTGCCGCGGTCGGCGGATCTCGTCACCGCACTGTGGGCCGTCGCGAAGAGCGGCGCCGCGTACCTGCCGATCGACCCTACGCTGCCTACCGAGCGGATCGAGGAGATGATCACCCGCGCAGTGCCCGTCACCACCATCACCGGTATCTCGGAGACCGAGGGAGCTTCGACTTCTCGCGTGCAGGCGGCACACCTCGACGACCCTGGTCACCTCGACGACACCGCCTACGTCATCTACACCTCCGGATCGACCGGGGTGCCCAAAGGTGTTCGGGTCACCCACCGCGGCCTCGCCGACCTGGTACACAGCCAGCGGGAGCTGTTCGGGGTCCGGACCGGTTCGCGGGTACTGCAGTTCGCGTCGCCCGGGTTCGATGCCTCGCTGTTCGAGATGTTCCTCGCGTTCGGTGCCGGGGCCACCATGGTGGTGGTGCCGCCCGGCATCTACGCCGGACGCGAACTCGAGACCTTCATCGCCGAGACTGCGGTGACGCACGTGTGCCTGACGCCGACAGTCCTGCAGATCACCGACCCGTCGGCGACGCCGTCGGTGGAGGTGGTCATCATGGCCGGGGAAGCAGCCAATTCCGAACTGCTGCAACGCTGGTCGGACGGGCATGCAGTGTTCAACGCCTACGGTCCCACCGAGGCCACCATCATGAGCACCTGCACCACCGAACAATTCGATGGACAAGACACGGTGACGATCGGCGGCCCGGTCAGCGGCTTCACTGCCGTGGTGCTCGACGCCCGGTTGCGGCCGGTACACGAGAACGTCGTCGGCGAGCTCTACCTCGGCGGCCCCGGACTCGCCGAGGGATACCTGGGGCAACCCGGTGCGACCGCGGCGCGGTTCGTCCCCGATATCGCCACCGGGGCGGGGCGTCTCTACCGGACGGGCGACCTGGTCCGCTGGAGCGGCGGCGAACTGGAATTCCTCGGACGGGTCGACTCGCAGGTCAAGATCCGCGGCCACCGCGTCGAACTGGCCGAGGTCCAAGCTCAACTGCTGCGCAGCACCGGCGTCGAACAGGCATGTGTGGTGGGGCGGGAGGATTCGCTGGCCGCCTACGTAGTCGGGGACGTCGATCCCCGCGCGGTCCGGGAGCGGCTCGCGCGCGCCATCCCCTCGTTCATGGTGCCGAGCACGGTGACCAGAGTCGACGCGCTGCCGGTGTCGATGTCCGGGAAGATCGATGCCAGCCGGTTGCCCGCTCCGACGCCGCCCTCGGTGACTCCGGAACGGCCGTCGACCCAGCTGGAATTCGCCGTCCGGGCAGCGTTCGCGGCGGTACTGGAACTGGACGCCGATCGGATCGGCGCCGAGGACAACTTCTTCGACCTCGGTGGGCATTCACTGTCGGTGGTGCGGGTGATGGATGCGCTCAGCGAGCAGCTGGGGCGGACTGTGCCGATCCGGTGGCTACTGCAGTTCCCGACGGTGCGCTCGCTCGCGGCGCAACTGGACTCGGACTCCGAGATCGGCAGCGCAGCCGGTGTTTTCGACGTGATGCTGCCGCTGCGCGGTGACGGCAACCGGGAACCGCTGTTCTGCATCCACCCGGCCATCGGCATCGCGTGGAGCTACTACTCGCTGCTCGCCGAGACCGATCGGCCCGTGTACGGCCTGCAGCTGCCGGGGATCGCGGACGGTGAAACCCCGCCCGATTCGATCGACGAGTTCGCCGACCGCTACGCCGCCGAAATCCGAGCCGTGCAACCTCGGGGTCCGTATCACCTGCTCGGGTGGTCGCTCGGCGGCGTCATCGCGCACGCCGTCGCCGCCCGGTTGCAGGATGTCGCGCAGCTCGTACTCGTCGACGCCCACCTGTCCGCCCCCACCGACGCCGCCGAGTTCAGCGTCGAGGATCTGGGCCGTCAGCTCGGGGCCGCCGGGTCGACGTTCGAGGACATCGTCTCCGGAGTACGTTCCGGCGGCAGTGAACTGGCGTTCCTGACGGTCGAGCATCTGACCCGCATGTTCCACCCGGTCACCATGGCGTCCCGGTGGGTTGCGCAGTACTCCCCGCGGGTCTTCGACGGTGATGTGGTGTACATCGCCGCTCGTGGGTCGGCACCTCTCACAGGGTGGGAACGCTTCATCGGCGGGCATATCTCGGTGCGCGAGATCGACGCCGCCCACGAGGACATGCTGGGCACCGCCGGCGCCCGCGCACTGGGCCGTGTGATCGGCACGCAGGTCAGGGAAGGTGTCGCCTCATGAACACCGAGAAACTGATGCCGTACGTCGACAAGGTGCGCGCACACTACGACCTCTCCGACGAGTTCTTCCAGCTCTTCCTCGACGAGTCGATGACCTACAGCTGCGCGTACTTCGAGCGCGAGGATATGACCCTCGCGCAGGCGCAGACTGCCAAGATCGATCTTGCGCTCGGCAAGCTCGACCTCGAACCCGGCATGAGATTGCTCGATATCGGTTGTGGCTGGGGCGCTCTCGCCAGACGCGCGGCGCGCAATCATGACGTCGAGGTCATCGGACTGACGCTGAGCCGCAACCAGTACGACCACGCACGAGAGCTCGTCGCCGACCTACCCGGCGTCGAGATCCGGCTGCAGGGCTGGGAGGAATTCGACGAACCCGTGGACCGCATCGTCAGCATCGGAGCATTCGAACATTTCCGCCGGCAACGGTATTCGGCGTTCTTCGACCGGTTCCACGCGGCGCTGCCTGCGGATGGTCGAATGTTGTTGCACACCATCGTCATGCGGCCACTGGCCGAGGTGCTCGCGAGCGGTGTCGTCTTCACCCGCGAGGACGCACACTTCGTCCGCTTCATCATGCGCGAGATCTTCCCCGGCGGGCAGCTACCGCAATCGGAGATGGTGATGACCCGTGCCACCGAGGCCGGGTTCCATGTCGAACGCGTACACGCCCTCGGACCGCACTACGCGCGCACGCTCGACGAATGGACCGACCGGCTCCTCGCCGCCCGCGACCGAGCGATCGAGGTGTCCTCCGAGGAAAACTACGACCGGTACATTCACTACCTCACCGGATGCTCCTCGAGATTCAAGGACAAACGGATCGACGTCGTGCAGTTCACGTTGACAGCGAGTCCGCCATGACCGCCCCCGACAGCCCGAGCACCACACCAATTTCTCTACAGCGTCACCGAAAAGATTAGGGAGCCCACGTGGAAATCCAGGACTACCTTCACATCCTGCGCGCACGGTGGATGATCATCGTCGTCACCGTCGCCGTCGCAGTGCTGGGGGCGCTAGCCGTGTCCCTGCTGACGACACCGACGTACGAGTCGTGCAGCCGCGTGTTCGTCTCCACCTCGGGCGGATCCTCGGTGAGTGAGAGCTACCAGGGCAACCTGTTCTCCCAGCAGCGCGTGGCCTCGTATTCCGAACTCGTCACCGGGGACACCCTCGCGGCGCGGACGATCGACGATCTGGGCCTCGACCTGACGCCAGGTCAACTCTCTGCAAAAGTGACCGCGACCTCGACGCCGGACACCGTCCTGCTCGACACGTGTGTCGTCGACGACTCACCCGCGCTCGCCCGCGACATCGCGAACTCCCTCGCGACGCAGCTGACGACGCTGGTGCGCGAACTCGAAACTCCCGAGGACGGCGGCGCCCCTGCTGCCGGTGTGCGTGTGGTGGAGCAGGCCCAGGAATCCTCGACGCCGATCAGCCCGAAAACGACCCGCAACCTCGCCCTCGGTGCAGCCGTCGGCCTGCTCCTCGGCATCGCCCTGGCAGTGCTGCGTGACCGGCTCGACAACACCATCAAGAGCCGGGCGCGGCTGGAAGTTGCCGCCAGGACCGCAGTCGTCGGATCCATCCCGTTCGACAAGTCGTTCAAGGAGAGCGCGGTGGTCTCGTTCGACACGGCGCGATCCTCCAGCGCGGAAGCGTTCCGCGAACTGCGCACCAACCTGCAGTTCCTCGAAGTGGACCACCCGCCGCGGGTCATCGTCGTCACCAGCGCCGTGCCGATGGAAGGCAAGACGACCGTCGCGGTCAACCTCGCACTGGTACTGGCCGAGGCCGGTCACCACGTCGCGCTCGTCGAGGGCGATCTGCGCCGCCCACGAGTGTCGAAGTACCTCGGCCTCATCGGCTCCGTCGGACTCTCGACCATCCTCGCCGGGCAGGCCGAACTGTCCGATGTGCTGCAGCCGTCGAGCTTCGAAGGACTCGAGGTGCTCGCCTCGGGACCACTGCCGCCGAACCCGTCCGAGCTGCTCGGGTCGGAGGCCTCGCGCCGCGTCATCGACGAACTCCGCGGCAAGTTCGACTACGTCATCATCGACGGCGCACCGCTGCTCCCGGTGACCGACTCGGCGCTGCTGACCACCCACAGCGACGGCGCACTCGTCATCGCGCGGTTCGGTCACACCAGCGAAGCCGAGGTGACCCGCTCGGTGGAGAACCTCGAGAAGATCGGCGCCCACGTCCTCGGGGCGGTGTTCACCATGACTCCCAGCGGACGCAAGGGCAGCGACAACTACTCGTACTACTACGAGACCGACAAGACGATTCCGCGTCAGACGCCGAACCCTGTTGTTCCCGGTTCGACGGCCTGGAACGGTTCCGAACCGACGGCACCGGCTTCGGCGCCGCCGCCCGTGAACGGCAACAGGAACGGGAACGGCATCAGCGCGCGGCCGACGTACGGCGCAACAACAACGCCGCCGCCCGAGACGAGCGCACCCGAGACGACCGCACCCGAGACGAGCACTCCTGAAAGCACTCCGGGTGCTGCGCCGGGCGGTCGACGGTACCGCAAGTGAGAGTTGGGATCGTTCTGGGAGTTTCGCTGGGGTTGGGGTTGGGGTTGGGGTTGGCAGGTGCCGCGCCCGCCGCTGCGGCGCCGAGCGTTCTCGTCGGCCCCGGCACTGGATACGTCACGACAGGGGGAATCGACGATCTCACGGCGTGCTCGTTCGCCGCGGTCGGCTACGACTCGGGCGGGCGGCTGGTCGGACTGACGGCCGGGCACTGCGTGCTCGCACCCGGCCTGCCGGTCACGCTGATCGGCAGCCCCGCGGCCGGGCCGGTGGGAAAAACCGTCATCGGTCACTGGGGACCCGACTACGGGGTCATCGAACTCGACCCCGAAAAAGTGATCCCGGTGGCATCGACCGGCGGCGTCACGGTCACCGACATCGGACCCGCAGCGCCCGGACAACAGGTGTGCAAGAGCGGCGCTGCGACGTCGATCACCTGCGGGAGCGTGCTCGAGGTCCGCACCGACACCGACATCGTCACCGCGACGCCCACGCTGTGGGCCGACTCGGGTGGGGCGTTGGTGAGTGGGACGACGCTCGTCGGGATCGCCAGCCACGCAGATACCGTGCCCGTGGTGGGTCCGACGGTGTACGCGTCGGCGTCGGAGTCGTTGGCGCGGTTGAACGCCAGAGGCGGGGTGGGGGCAGGCTTCACGCCTGTTCGATAGGGTCGAGCTCGACTTTCACGGTGACACGCTTGCCGTCCTTGTGGGCGAGCGCGCGTCCGGTTCGCAAGACACCGTCCAGCACGATGCCGATCTGGCCGCCGTCGGGGTAGAAGTTGCGCCACCAGGTCTTCTTGTCGGGCATGGCAACGGCGATGAGGACTTCGTCGCTGCGCCGCTTGTAGGCGACGAGTAGCTCGACCCGACGGCCCGACTTACGGCCGACATAGGTCACCTCCGCCAGCGAGCCCGAGAGAAACTTCCCGACGACGGGTGCCCCGAGCACCGGCCGCAGCAGGGTGTTGAACATACCGGCGCCACGCTGGAACATACTCATGGCGCCGATTCTCTCACCCCGAGGCCGACTGGGTGGTGCTTGTCGGCGGTGCGGCCGGTGGCCCGTTCGAGGGCGAGAACTACTTGAAGGTGTCCTTGATGTTCTCGCCGACCTTCTTGATGGACGCCGAGCCCTGATCGCCCTTGCCCTCGGCCTCGAGGTCCTTGTTGTCGGTGATGTCGCCGACAACTTCCTTGGCCTTGCCGAGTGCGTCCTCTGCGGTGTTCTTCGCCTTGTCGATGAAGCTCATGTCTGCACCTCTCCGTATTGTGTGAATGCAACTTGCACACTGTAAGTCGGTCCTCGGCGCCGAAAACAAACGCCGATGTGGGGCGAGTCACGCTTACTCGGTGTTCGGCTGGAAGACGTCCTCGATGGAGCAGGCGAAAGCCGATGCGATGCGGAACGCGACCGGCAGGCTGGGGTCGAAGCGTTCCTTTTCGATGGAGATGACCGTCAGGCGGGTCACGCCTATACGTTCGGCCAATTCTACCTGAGACCAGCCCTTTTCGATGCGCCGGCGTCGTACATCGTTTCTCATGCGGGGCTTTTCACGCGGGGTTTTTCATGCAGATAGTGCGCGGTGACGCTGGACCGCGTAGCGCATCGTGCAGGAGGCGAACGCCAGCAGTATCAACGCGGTCAGAAGCAGAACCGTCGGGATATCGGCTCGTGTGATCGACACGGCCACCAGGCAGAGACCCATGACGACGATCAGGTCGGTAGCGGTTCCGCTGAGAGCTTCTGTGATCCAGTGGGTTTCGACATCACCGTCGGAATCGGCGCGATAGGCGGAGTTGGTGGGTGCAACGCAGAGAAGCCACCCGAGCGCGAGGCCGGGCGGTAGCGCGCAGGCTCCGAAAACGACAGCGGAAACGGCGGGAGCGACAGGCGAGAACAGCCACGCCGACACCGAGACCACCAGCGCGACGGCGAACCCCACCGCGCACGCCGCAATCCAACGAACCGTCATACCGCCTCCTTGATGTATAGGACGCTATACATCGGCGGTGTGCGGATCAATCGGTGGATCGAGACTCCTCGCGCGGGGGCCGCGCCTCGAGGAACATCTGCAGAAACGAAGACCTGGGCGCGCGGTCGAGGGTTTCGGGTTCCCGGTGATTCTCGTGCCCGGTGTTGTCGGGCATGCGGTCCGGGCTCGGGGCGCTCACAACGACCTCCCGCGCGTGGGGAGGTGATCGACGACAAGATCGGCTGCACCGAGGACGTCGAGAATCATCCTTACCGGGCGGGTGGGGGCGAAGATGTGCACGCGCCCATCGGAAGCCGAGGCGGCGTCGATGACCGCGTTTGCGGCCCCGGAGTACATGAACGACACAGCGGACAGATCCAGTACGACGTCGGTGCCGGAAGACAGGGCGCGGTCCACCTCGAACAGCAGCTCGCCTTTCGAGCTCATATCCAGATCACCGGACGCGCGGAGGATGGAGTAGCTCGGTGAGTAGGACTCGACCTCGACCGTGTAGCGGGGAGCTTCGTCCAATGACATCGCTGTAGAGCCGAAAGACAGGGGGTTGGCTGCAGTGATCATCGTGCACTCCTTGCGTCGAGAACGTGCTGTCGGTCAAATGCCGACTGACAGCAACTGTGTCAGCGCAAGGTAACTTCGCCAGAATGAGAAGATCTCGGAAATGTCACCTATCGATCACGGAATGGCAACGGTGAATTGCCTACTCGGTTCAGGTCGGGAGTTGGGCGTCGACCAGGTCTTTCGCGTCCTTCAAGCCCAGGCCGGGGTAGTGCTGGCGCAGCAACTTGATGGCCGGGATGCGGCTGTCGGTTGCCGCGATCGCCGACGCGACTGCATCCCACGGCACCGTCTCGGGATCCACCCGCGCCAGATCCTTGCGTCTGCGGCCTGGGCGCATGCTGTCGAGCAGGAACCCTGCACCCACCACACTGAGTCCGACCGAGAGCCAGTCGCCCTCGATCAGCCCGTTGATGAACAAGAACACCGCGCAGATCGATACGACGGCGAGGATGATTCGTCTCAGTACTGGATGTTGGCGGCTGAACACGCGCCCGACCCTAGCAGTGGGCCAGCGCTACAGACGCCCGGTCGCGGCAGCTGCGGCCAGAGCGGACACGACGAGCACCACCAGTACGGCGACGGCGGCGATCTCAGCTGGATGATTCGAACCGGGAGGGCGAGGGGCGCCGTGATTGTTCACTGCAACATGATCCCGCTCGGCCCCGAAATGTGCTGGCCGAAAACTGGACCGGCTGCCCACGCGCGGCCGGATGTGCAACGTCAGCGGCGCTACGGGCGCTTTGCTGCGTGACGCACATCATTACCGGGCATGGATCAGTTGATATCCATCTCGGTCATGCTGCCTGTGGACGGAAGCATCGGGCCGGGCACGATTGAAAACGGCGAGCACTCTGGACTGGTGCACAGATAGTCCTCCGTGCCGAGGCGTGGGATCACGTCGGGATTGCCGAAGATCACGCCATCGGGTGACGTGCACGATACGGGCCCGCACGTCGTGCCCAGCGGAAACCCGCGCGAGTCGACCGCGCGCGGCGGGGCGGTCGCGGTGGGGGCGACAGGCTCCACCGTCGGCTGACAATCGATGCAGGTGACCGGGCCGGGCGTCTCGGGCGGGACGTAGATGGCACCCGTCGGCTCGGGCGAGGCGACGCTGCTCGGCGGAATCAGTGGCGGCGAATTCCGCACCGGCTCGGTCGGCGGAACGCTCGTCGCAACCGTCGTTGTCGCAGCGGTCGTCGGGACACGGGTGGGGGAGGCCGGGCCGTCGGCGTCGGGACTGCAGGCCCCCACGAGCATCGCGGCAGCTGCCAGCACAGCGAGCGCTGCGGCCGAACGATGTCGGAAGAAGTGGTTCTCCATATGCCCTCCCCGGCCGAACCGACCGGTTGTCACGATGTGGTTACGATACCCGATCGGAGGTTTACGCGAGCACACTCTCCTGGGATCTACATCACGTCAAAGCCGTTCTCGTCAGGGACTTTCCGGTCGTTGGCGCTGTTTCCGCCGCGATATACGTCCTGACGGATCATTTCGATGTCGATTCCCTGCGTGCGTCACGGTTGGACGACCGCACCACGACGGCCCCGGCTGCGCAGGCGATCACGGTCACGCCGCCCACCACCGTCAGCCAGGTCACTCGCTCGTCGAGCAGTAGTGCTGCCCAGCAGATCGTCATCACCGGCTGGACCAGCTGCACTTGGCTGACCCGCGTCATCGGGCCGATCGACAGTCCGCGGTACCACGCGAAGAAGCCGAGGAACATGCTGACGACCCCGAGGTACGCGAACGCGGCCCACGTGCCCGGGGTGCCGGTGGGGGTCCGGCCGAGGACGGAGGTGCCGGCAAGCACGACCATCAACGGTGCTGCGACGACCAGCGCCCAGGAGATGGTCTGCCAGGCGCCGAGCTCGCGGGAGAGCAACCCTCCCTCGGCGTACCCGACGGCGCCGGCGACAACGGCGAGGAAGAGCAGCAGATCCGACCAGTGCAGCCCGCTCACGCCGCCCCTGGCAGCGAGAGCGAACAGCATGGCGGCCAGGGCGCCGACACCTGCCGCGACCCAGAACGCCCGCGGCGGCTGCTCACGGGTGCGGATCACCACGGCGACGGCAGTGGCGGCGGGGAGGAGCCCGATGACCACGGCGCCGTGACCCGCCGGTGCCGTCTCCAGCGCGAAGGAGGTCAGCAGCGGAAAGCCCGCGACCACGCCTGCTGCGACAACGGCGAGTCGCAGCCACTGGACTCCTTGGGGCAGGTGCTGGCGGGTGAGCGCCAAGGCGGCCGCGGCCAGTGCAGCGGCGAGGACGGCTCGCGCCGACCCGACGAACATCGGCGACATGCCACCGGCGACGGCCATGCTGGTGAAAGGGAGGGTGAAAGAGAAGGCGGTGACGCCCAGGAGTCCCCAGGCGAGGCCGGAGCGCTGCAGTACCACTGGCGCCTGCGGGAGAGTAGCGCTACTCTGCTGTGTCATGTATGACGATAGCAGTTCGCGTATTGCGGCAGAGCTGCGGAGCTGGATATCCACAGCACCACCCGGGGCGAAACTGCCGTCGACCAGATCCCTCGTCGAGCGGCACGCAGCCAGCCCCGTCACCGTGCAGAAGGCGCTGCGGACACTCGCCACGGCAGGGCTGGTCGAAAGCCGGCCGGGCGTCGGGACATTCGTTCGAACAGTGCGCACCGCGCGACCCAACGACTACGGCTGGCAGACCGGCGCACTCGCCACGCCGGGCCACCGAATGCCGAAGATGCCCGCCGCGCTGCAGAGCGCGCCCAACGACGTCATTGCACTGCACTCGGGCTACCCGGACCGAGAACTGTTGCCCGAACGCCTCGTTCGCGCGGCATTCACACGCGCAGCCCGATCCGACGCAGTCATCAACCGACCTCCCGCCGCCGGCCTCGGAGAGCTACAGGCATGGTTCGCAACCGAACTCGGATCGGCCGTACCGCTCGGAGTCACACCGCCCGCGCCCGGCGATGTCGTCGTGCAACCGGGAAGCCAAGCCGGGTTGAGCACGGTATTTCGTACGCTCGTCGGCATCGGACGGCCCCTGCTGATCGAATCACCAACCTACTGGGGTGCCATTCTGGCCGCGGAACAAGCTGGGGTGGAAGTAATTCCGGTGTCGAGTGGGTTCAGCGGCCCCGACCCCGACGAGCTCGCGCGGGCCTTCGAGCGCACCGGTGCCCGCGCCTTCTACGCGCAACCGAACTTCGCGAGCCCGACTGGAGCGCAGTGGTCCGATGCTTTGTGTGAGCAGGTTTTGGGCATCATGCGCGAGCATTCCGCGTTTCTCATCGAGGACGACGCGATGCACGACTTCGGGATCACCGCCGATTCGACGCCACTGGCCGCCCGCGACGACGCCGGCCACGTCGTTTACATCCGATCGCTGGCCAAGAGCGTCTCACCTGCGGTGCGGGTGGGGGCGGTGATCGCCCGCGGACCCGCGCACGAGAGAATCCTCGCCGACACGCAGGTCCACTCGATGTACGTCAGCGGGATCCTGCAGGCCGTCGCGCTGGACGTCGTCACCCACCCGTCGTGGAAGACGCACCTGCGCAACCTTCGTCACCAGTTGCAGAGCCGTCGGGACCTGCTCGTGGACTCGCTCCGTGAGTACGCACCGCTGGTGCACATCGAGGCGGTCCCGCGCGGCGGGATCAACCTGTGGGTGCAGCTCCCGGACGCCGTGGACATGGACCGGGTCGTTCATGAAAGCCGATCGGCCGGTGTCATCATCGGCGCAGGCAGCGACTGGTTCCCCGCCGAGGCCACCGGAAAATACCTCCGGTTGACCTACGCGGGCCCCAACCCCGGCACCTTTCCCGACGCGGCGCGAGCGCTGGGCGAGATCATCGCTCGCTGCTAGCCCGCCGGCTGCTCCGGTACCTGCTGGCCGGGGAGTTCCTCGAGCTCGGCGTCGAGCGGCTCTTGCTGCTTGGCGAAATCACAGTTCGCCCGTGTGTACTGATCGATGCGAGCACTGGCATCGGTTGCCGCGGTGAATGTTTCGACGTCGATGCTCGCCTCGGTCTGCTGCTGGTATTCCTCGAACGAGGGCGACTCGGTGACCAGCTCGGTCACCTGGGCGCTGGCGTCGCGCACAGTGGTCAGATCGGCGGCGAGATCATCCTCGGCCGCTTCGATGGCCGGGTCGTAGTGCTCGGAGAGCCCGTCCCCGTACTCCTGCAGTATCGCCTGCATCGCCGGCCAGTCGCCGGGATCGATCGCCGCCGAGGACTGCGACTCCATCTCGAAGTTGGAGATGTTCTCGAGCTGCGCGCACAGGTCGCCGCCACTCGCGGCCTCGGCACCCTCGTCCGATCCGCCGTCCGATCCGCCGTCCGATCCACAGCCTGCGAGGCCCAGGGTGAGGGCGGCGGCGAAAACGATGATCGGGCGACGCTGGGGCTTCATGGTGAGTGGTCTCCAAACTGACGGGCGGGCGGGTCGGTATACACAGTCACAGCTCTGTGCCGCGATGTCGAGTTCGAGGCCGCGTTGAGTCTGCAGTCATTCGAACGTATGGTCGAACAGTGAGGGTGAATGGTTCGAACGGAGGTGCGGACTCGCGCCGTCCCTTCAAGGTGCTCACACCCGCGGTGAAAGTACTGATCGACCTGTCGGTGCTCTACCCGCACCCGCCGCACCACAGCGGTCGCTACACCGCCGAGGGCTTCGACGTGCGCACCGTCGTACCCGGTGACCTCACCGAATGGTCGATGACCGTCGACGGCGACTGGATCGGGCGCGTCACGTACCAGCTCATGTCCAAGGACCGCTGCGAAACCGTGACGCACTGGGTGCCGAGCCGGGTGCTCAAACGGCTGCACTAGTTCGCGAAAGTGGCGGTGAGTTCATCCGGTCCCGTGCTCACCGTGAACTCCGGTCGATCCGCCGCGATCCCCACGAAGACTTGGACGACGCCGTCCTGCGGCGCCGCGACGCGCACCGAGATGTCCCCGTCCGACGTGGGCCGCACTGCCTTCTCGGCCTCGGACGGTGCGGCCGAGGAGATGAGATCGAGCTGCAGAATCGACGCGCCGGGCACCTCGAGGGGCCGGGCTGTGTCGAGGGGCCGGGCTGTGTCGTTGTGGGTCTGGGCTGTGTCGTTGTAGGGGCGGGCCTCGTCGACGTACCACCCGACGTAGTTGACCGTCCCGTCCCCGGCGAACGTCAGCACCACCTGTCCGTCGTCGATCCGCACCGCGTCCAGGCGGGCATCATGGGTCTCCGGCGGCGAGGTGGATGTTCCGACGCCGATCGACCCCGATGCGAACCGGACCTCCTGCGGACTCGTCGGCGCCTCGGGCAGCGGATCGCTCGCGCAACTGCCGAGTACGAGGCTCGCCGCCAGTAGCAGCGTCACCGGGGTTCGCATGTCGACGACACTATAGGGATACCCGGTGAGAGGATTCGCCAGTGAAGACCGGTGAACAGATCGTCCAGGAGCTCCCGTGGAAATGGGCCGTGCAGGGCCGCATCTTCATCATCGGCGGCCTCGGATTCATGTTCGACGCCTGGGACGTGGCACTCAACGGTTTCCTGACGCCGCTGCTCGGCACCTACTGGGATCTGTCACAAACCGAACGTGGTCTCGTCGCCACGGGCAACCTCATCGGCATGGCGGTGGGCGCCGTCGTATGGGGGACGATCGCCGACCGGTTCGGCCGCAAACGCGCATTCGCGACAACACTGCTGATCTTTGCGCTGTTCTCGGTGCTCGGGGCATTCTCCCCGAACTTCGAAATATTCGTACTGCTGCGGTTCTGTGCCGGATTCGGGCTCGGCGGCTGTATCCCCGTCGACTACGCGCTGGTCAGTGAGTTCTCGCCGCGTCGGATCCGCGGGAAGGTGCTCTCCGCGATGGACGGATGGTGGCCGATCGGCGCCACCCTCTGCGGCGTCGTCGCGACCCTGCTGGTGCCCATCGACGGCGACATCCGCTGGCGCATCATGCTGCTGTTCATGATCCTGCCGGCCCTGCTGCTGTTCTGGGTACGACGCGGCATCCCCGAATCGCCGATCTACCTCGCCAAAGCCGGCCGCGAAGCGGAAGCGCGAGCGGTCATCGACGACATGGTCGCCCGCACCGCCGCGCCGCCGCAGGACTACGTGATCCTCGCCGAAACCAGAGCAACAGGGTCTCCGCTGACCCAGCTGAAATTGCTGTGGAGTTACAGCCCGCGCATCACCTCCGCGTCCTGGCTGCTGTTCGTCTCGATCATGCTGCTGTACTACGCGGCGCTGAGCTGGATGCCGTCGATTCTGCGCGAGCAGGGCTACGACGATTTCGCCGCTTTCGCGGGGACGACGTTGATGACGGCGGTCGGGATCCTCGGTGTCGCGCTGTCGGCGTACCTGGTGGAGGTCGTCGGACGGAAATGGGTCATCGGCATCTCCGCCCCGCTCGCCGGCGGCGCGCTCGTGCTGTTCGCGGTGATGCTCGACGTCGGATCGGGTGTGCTGCTGTGGCTGGCGGTATTCGGGTTCGTCATCCAAGTCGCCATCCCCGTTCTGTACTGCTACGTCTCCGAGCTGTACCCGACACCGCTGCGGGCGTCGGGCTTCGGCTACGCATCCTCGGTCAGCCGCATCGCCACCGGTTTCGGTCCGCTGCTGTTCGGCTCGGTGATGTGGCCGATCCTCGGGCTGCCGCTGACCTTCGCGATGGTCACCGCATTCGTCGTCCTCGCAGTGGTGTGGATGGCCTACGCGGCGCCCGAAACCAAGGGACGCGAACTGGACACGCTGACCGAGAAGGCCGACGCCTGAACGGGTTTGTCACCGACGATCCCGGGGTAACCAGCTGGCCAGCGCGTGGCCGATCGGCGGCCGCGGGGAGGGGTAACGCCATGAGAATCATCACCTTCATCATCGTCGTCTGGCTCATCATCGGAGCCTTCGCGGTGTTCCAGCGCGGGTACGCCTCGAGCGCGCCGGAGAACTGCGCAGGCGTCGGGACCATCGCCCTGACCGTGGTGGCCGGGCCGCTGAACTACTTCGGCGTCAACCCTGAAATCGAGGAGTGCAACCTGCCCCAGCCGAGCGAGTAGGGGCTGTTGTTCGCTCGCTCGTTCGCCCGCCCGCCCCCCGCCCCAGCGGCATGAATGGACCATTGCAACGGCCCAGCGGCATGCATGGTCCATTCATGCGGTAGGCGGGCGGGTAGGTGGGTGGGTAGGTAGGTAGGCGGGTGGGTGGGGAGGTAGGCGGGTGGGGTGACGTTGGTCGCCGGCGTCGGCATTGGCCGGCCATCCTGCCTACGCTTGTCGGGTGATCCGCCGAAACCTACTTCTGGTGCTGGCCATCGTGCTGCCGGTGCTGCTGGTTTCGGCTGTCGGTGTCGGGGGCTACGTTGCGTTCACGAAGGCGCCGGTCGATCCCATCACTCCCGCGGACGCGATCATCGTCCTCGGGGGCGAACACGACGGCCGAGAGGCCTACGGGATCTCCCTCGCCGAGCGAGGCGTCGCCGACACCGTCGTGCTGTCCAACCCGTACGGCGCTGCCGACCCGACCATGAAGAAGTACTGCGGCGTCGAAACCGACACCTACAGCGTCCTGTGCGAAGAACCCGAACCGAGTACGACGCGCGGGGAGGCAATCTTCACCCAGCAGCTCGCCGAGGAGCGGGGATGGGATCACGTCGTCGTCGTCAGCTGGCGATATCACCTACCGCGTGCCCGCTACATCTTCGATCAGTGCTTCGCCGGCGAGGTCACCATGCAGGCCGTTCCGCGTACCTACGACTTCTCGCTGGTCCACTGGGAGTACACGTACCTCTACCAGCTGGCCGGCTTCACCAAAGCGGCGATCCAAGGTGACTGTCAGAACTTGCGGTAGAGCGTCAACCCCGAGCTGTAGAGCAGAAACCCCAGCATCGTGCACGCGATGCCGCCGACCACCGTCGCCAGGAGAAACACCGCGGCCTTGCGGTACCGGCCGCGGCGCACCTGCGTCACAGTCAGCAACGCCACGGACGTCATCGGCGCGAGTGCGCCCAGAAACCCGAAGCACACCAACGTCAGAAACCACTGCGGCGGCGAAGCCGCGGTGACGAACCCCAGCACCGCGCACGCAAGAACCGTAGTCAGTGCAGCCCGCCGCGGATCGGTGACGGCATGCGTGAGCCGGTAGTGCACGAGCGCGCCGGCGGCACCACCGAACGCGACGAGAAGGACAGGCGTCACCGGAGCGCTTCGACCGGGCGTGTGTGCGGGCGCGTGATGAGGGCCCCGGCCGCCAACGCGGTGACCGCCACCACGGGCGTGACGAGGATGTACACCACCGAATTCCAGGCTCCGTCGTAGGTGACCCCCTGCAGCGCGTAGAAACTGAAACTCGTGAAACCGCAGGCCAGCCCGATTGCGGCGGCACGGAGCACCGGCGTCCGTGTCCCCGACAGATAGCCGAGCGCCGCACCGAGTACGAGACAGCCGAACGCGTTGATGCCGAACGTGTTGACCAGCAGCCACTTCGGCGAATCGCGCCACTGCCAGATCTCGAACCGGACTACCGCGCCGACCGCGCCGCCGACGCCGACCGTGATGCTCTCGGCAAGGCGGGGTGATGTCACCCAATAAAGCCTAACGGCCCGCACGCTGGGTGGCAGTACGGCGGAGCTGCTGGGTACTGGCACGGCCGCCGACCGGCCCTCGGGTATGTTGGCACGCGTGACGCCAGACGAATCGGGCCTCGGCCCTCAGCATTTCGACGTGACAGTTCAGTGGCGCGACGATGTGGTCGTGGTGACGGTATCGGGCGAGCTGGACCTGGTCACCGCCCCTCAACTATCGGAGTCCGTCGAGCTCGTGCTGGGCAAGTCCCCCGCAGCAGTGGTGGTAGATCTGACGAACGTGAGTTTCCTGGCCTCGGCTGGGATGTCGCTGCTTGCATCGACGCATCAGCAGTTGAACGGATCGGCCGGATTCGCTGTGGTCGCAGATGGTCCGTCGACGGGTCGTCCGCTGGCCATGGTGGGCTTGAACGAGGTATTCGGGATCTTTGCCACCGTCGAGGAAGCGTTGAGTTCGTTGACGACGGGTAATTCCTGAACTACTGGGTATGACGGGATGATGATGGCAACTGCATTCGGTGGTGACGACGCACTGGCTGCCGGAACTACCCGTGAAGGAACACAGCAACGTGTCGAGGTAACAATGCACATCGAATTCGCTGGCGAATCTGCCATCGCCGAGCGTGCATCGGCACTGAGGGTAGCGCTAAGCAAGTGGCTGACAGATCTCCACATAAGCCCGGACAGGGCCTACGACGTGGTGCTGGCTGCGTACGAGGCAATGGCCAACGCCGTCGAACACGCCTACGAATCCGACAGCGAACCCGGCACCCTCGACCTGCACGCGCAGTGTGTTCCGACGACGGGATGGGTCGAGGTGACCGTCGCCGACCGGGGCGAGTGGGCCGTGCACCCTCCCGACTCCACTCGTGGCAAAGGTGTTCCCCTCATGCATGCCCTCGCCGACAGCACCGCGGTGACGACCGATTCCCGCGGCACAACCGTCCGAATGGTGTGGAACGCACTCACTGCGGAGTGAGCCACGACGAAGGATTCACCCGCTCACAGCTTCCGAAGTTCCTTCCTGAGTGAGGACTCGGTGTGGCGAATGGCTTGGCCCACCACCGGCTCGACGAGTGCGCCGAGAGCGCGCCCGGCCAGACCGCCCGGAAAACTGTACGAGAACTCGACGTCGAGCCGTGTGCCTCCGTCGTCCGTATCCGTAAAGGACCAGGTGGACGTCGTCGCCAAGCCCTCGACCGAGGACAACGTCAGCGACTGATTCTCGATCCAATCGGTGACCTCCAAAGTCGATCGCAGCACCTTCGGCCCGATCTGCATCTCGGCGTCGTACACCGCGCCGAGACCCTGCACCACATCGCTGACGGGGACGAACGAGCGAACCCCGAACATCCAGCTGGGCACGGTTCGATAGTCGTCCAGATACGCGAAGGCCCGCTCGCGCGGGGCTTCGGTCACGGCTGAGTGTTCGATGACGGGCATGCGGGCGCCAATTCTGTCGTAGTGAAGTGCGGTGTCTAACGGGATGTGGTCGTCGTCGAGTCCTCGTCATCGGAGTCATCCGAGTTCGATTCTGTTGTGGTGCGCTCGGCGGAGGTCGTGGACCGGCGCGAGGACCGAGTGGTCGATTCCGTGGAATCCCTGGTCGTCGATTCGGTAACAGTCGTCGTCGCGCGTGGCGTGGTGGGCACGGCCACCTCCCATGTCGGCGACGGCGGCACCGTGATCATCGAAGAGCTCGTCGCGCTGACCGCAGTCGCAGTACTGAGATTGTTGTGCAACGCCGGCGGCCGCACCTTCTCGCTCGAGTCGTCGAACGCCCCGCCCAGGGCTCCGATCGTCAAGCCCGTCGCGACGGCAAGCCCGGCTATTGCCACCGCCGAACCAGCGATGACCCTGTCTCGCATGTAGTTCAGCCCTCATCTCACGGGTGCCGCATCGGCATCGACGGCAATGATGCGAGAACGTTACCTCAGACCCGTCGAGGCCGCCCAGCCGAGAAATCTGCTCGACGACGCCGTGTCGGTGCCGTCAGAGCACCCGAAGAACGATCGGCAACGCGTCCGCGATCTGCTGCCCGATCTCCTCGTACCTGCCGTGATCCTGCCGATACGGATCCTCGATATCGAGAACATCGACGACGTGACGCGGGCGGGCATCGGCCATCTCCTCGACCGTCCTCGCGCCAGCGGCGTCGACCAAAGTGGCAGCTTCCAGCAGCGTGAACGTGGTCCTCAGCTTTCGGGGCGCGATCGCGAGAACCTCGTCTCGGTGCCGAGCAGTCATCGTCAACACGATGTCCGCGTCCTCCGCGATACGAGCCGAGATGCGCCGCGCAACGAAACCGTCGGACTCACCGCCGAGCTGCTGTAACACCGTCGCAGCCGTCGGATCCATCGGATGCCCGACCAGTCCGTGCGTGCCCGCGCTCGATGCCGTCACCTCGTGGCCGCCCTCCGCCGCGTAGGCCCGCAACAACCTCTCGGCCGTCGGAGATCGGCAAATGTTCCCGGTACAGATGAAGAGGACATGCACAGCAGTCACAGTAACGGTCACCGTTGATCGCATTCGGGCGGCGCTCGCGCTACAGTGTTGCCGAGCGGGGGCTTCGAGATTCGATCGTTATCTCTTTCACGGCGAGTCCCTTCGCGCGTCCAAGTTAGGCAGGTCATGACTGAGGTTCTCGGTGTGTCGGTGGGGGCGAGCGCTGTTCGTATGGCGCGGCCCGATCTTCGCCTGCACACTTCCGGCGAATCCCGGTTGGATTTCCGCAACGACACCGTCGACGCGCACTGGGATCGGGCCGAGGAGGTGGCGGCCGAGTCGATCGGCGTCGTGCTGGCTCAGGGCAGCGGTGAAGGCCATGTCGAGGCGACCGGTGTCGCCTACCGCGACCAGCAGCAGTTCGGCGATCTGCAGCAGGCGATGCACGAGCAGAGCCTGCACAACTACAGACTGGTTCCCGAGGCGCGCGCAGCCTTGGCGTACCTCGAGGCGACCGGCGAGATCGGCGACTTCTCGACCATCGCCCTCTACGATCTGGGTAGTTCGGGCCTGACCATCAGCGTGGTCGACCGCGCGAGCGGAAACGTCATCCTCGCCGAACGCACCACCGACATCAGCGGATCCGACTTCGACCGCCTCATCTGCGACAACCAACTGGCCAAGCAGGGCCTTGACCCGAACAATGCCTACGGCCTCGACGAGTTCACCACCCGCTGCCGCATCGCCAAGGAACAACTCTCGACGTCCGGGGCCGTGTGCCTGCCGGGAGAGAGTGGCGTCATCCTCATCTCCCGTGAGTCGTTCGAAGCGTTGGTGACCGTGCCCATCGAGTACTCGGCGCGGCTGGTTCGCGACGTCATCACCCGCTCGCCCCAGCACGTCGACGCGCTGTTCCTCATCGGCGGCGGCGCGCGTATCCCGCTGGTGGAATCGATATTGCGGTCCTGGACGGGGCTTCCCGTCGTGACGCCGGCGGACCCCGAATCGGTGGCGGCCAAAGGCGCCGCACTGCTCGCCACCCCGGTCGAGGGCGAAGCCGGCCGCGGCACGGGCGGTCGACCGGCGGAGCGCCGCGTTGCAGCGCCTGTACCGGTTGGCCCTGTCGGCCCTGTCGGCCCTGTGGGCGGTGCCGCGACGGGTGCCGCTCTGAGCGGCGCGCCCGACTGGCTCAGCCCCGAACCCACGGAGAAACCGGCCACCTCGAAGCGCAAGATCCGCGGAGCCGCCCTCGTTGCCGGTGGCCTCGCCGCGATCGCAGCGCTGGGACTGACACTGGGCTACGGCGGATCGGAGGGCGCCACCGGCGCGCCCGCCGATGCCGAGGAGTCCGCGACCGTGACGCCGTCGACCTCGCGTCCGGCGCCCGTCACCACGACCGAACTGCCGCCCCCGCCGCCGCCTGTGGAACCCGAGCCCGCGCCCGCCCCCGTCGAAACGCAACAGGCACCCTTCACCAGGCAGCCCGCGCCGGCACCCTCCCCGCCCCCACCGCCTCCGCCGCCGCTGATCCCCGGGCTGCCTCAGATCGAGCTCCCGCAGATCCAGCTGCCGCCGCCTCCTGTGTTCGAGCTGCCCCGGTTCTAGAGAGGTCAGGCCGCCGGCAGTTGCAGCCGCGCGGTGACAGCGAGGTGATCGGAATCCGGAATCGCCACCGGGCCTACCTCCGTGGCATCGACGGTATCGCTGGTGACGACGTGGTCGAGGCGGGCGAGCGGTCGCTGCGACGGGAACGTGCGATACAGCCCGGAGCCCGCTACGTCGGCCGAGTCGACGAAGCCGTCGCTCGCGAGGTCACGAAACTGACGGTGGTCGGAGGTGGCATTGAAATCTCCCGCGACGATGACCGTTCCCGGGTATGAATCCATCAGCCCGCGCATGCGAGCGAGATCCTCGGCCCACTGGACGGTGTGGCGGGGGGTGGCCGGCGACATCGCGTGGAACGAGACGACGGTGAGGTCCACCCCGTCGACGGTGGTGTTCGCCTGCACCTGGGCGAACTCGAAACCCGACAGGGTGGTGGCGTCGGTCAGCGGTGTTCGGCTCCACAGTCCTGAGCCGTCGGCGACGGGTCGTGGCTCGGTGGAGTTGTAGGGCAGCAGTTCGTCGATGCCCGCGCTGGTGAGCGCCTCTACCTGGGCACCGGTCAGCTCCTGAACGGCGAGGATATCTGCGCCGCTGGTTCTGACCTGGTCGACGATCGCGTCGGCGTCGGCCTCGCCGTGGGCGGCGTTGATGGTCATGACGGTGATCTCGGGCCCGTTCGCGGTGCGTCCTTCGGCCACGAACTGCGGTACCTGGATGCCGGCGAGGATCAGGGTGAGTGCGAGAGCGGTGACGAAGCCGACGCGCGAACGTGCGCCGGCGAAGAGTGCGGTGGCGAGCGCGGTGGGTAGCGCGGCGAACGGGATGCCCACCAGAAACGCCACCAGCGTGATCTGCGTCACACCGAACTGGCGGGCCGTGAGCAGACCTGCCGCCAGAATCACGATCGTCCAGCCGAGCGCGATGGCGCAGAGGCGAATCAGCCGTCGCACATTTTCTCCGATTCTGTTCGAGTCGTTCTCGGCGTTCGGGTGGATATGGGGTGACTAGACTCGGCATATGCCCAGCTCAGACGCAGTTTGTAAATGCGACCACCCGCGAACCGCGCATCAGCATTACCGCCGGGGAACCGAATGTTCGCTGTGTGAATGCGCTCGTTTCCGCCGCTCGATACTGAAGTTGCTCGTAAAGCGGGTCAGTCGACAGTCGAACGGTTCACATTGATCGTACCGTCGGAAATTGAGCATCAAACAAACCAATTGGTTAGAATGAGTGGTTGAATCAGGCAATACGGGCAAATCGGCGTGGGGACCGTGAGTTCGAAGAGTGACGAAAGGCGCAGTCATGGCGAATAGCGCGACCCTGGCCACCGGACGAACCACTGACGAAGAATCGGCAACCACCGCTCGGCGTGTGCTCGACATCGCACCCGACGGGTACTCCACGCACGCGATCCACGCCCACGATCGTGTGTGGACCGAAACCAACTGCTACGTCGATCTGTGGATCGAGCTTCTGCATTCGCTGGGAGCCGATCCGATTCCGGCGCTCGCGTTCGTGCTCAGTGCGGACTGCGATGGTCGCCAATGGGACTTCGTGAAGATGCAGTCGGAGGATCTACGTATTCTCTACGGCCTCGAGGTCGGCGAAATGAACGTCTGGCGTCCCGTCCTGCCCCACGTCCTCGAAGCCATCGGCGATGGCGTACTGCTCACCGTCGAGGTGGACGGCTTCTGGCTCCCGGACACCGCGGGCACAAGCTACCGAAACCAGCACACCAAGACCACCATCGTCCCGAACTTCGTCGACGACGGTGAGAAGGTGCTCGGGTACTTCCACAATCGTGGCTACTTCGAACTGTCCGGTGCCGACTTCGACGGAGTGTTCAACCTCGCACCTGCGCCGCACGCGGAAGTGCTGCTCCCGTACGTCGAGCAGATCCGCCTGAGCCGCAGCACGATCGCCGACGGTATCGGAGACCGCGACCTCGCCGTCGCCCGCGCTCACGCGGCTCGACGCCCCTCCGGTAACCCGGTGGAGACGCTCGCGCGCCGCGTCGTCGCCGACATCCCGCTCGTGCAGACCTCGGGTCCCGACGCCTTCCACCTCTGGTCCTTCGGGCTGCTGCGTCAGTGCGGCGCCACAGCCGAACTGGCCGCCGATCTCGTCGGCTACCTGCACGGCCGGGGTGTGGATGGAATCGAGGCCGCGATCCCGCACTTCATGCAGGTGGCGCAGGGCGCCAAAGCGGTCCAGTTCCGGATGGCGAGAGCAGCCCGCGGACGCACCGTCTCCGTCGACGAACCGCTCGCCGAGATGGCGTCGAGCTGGGCGGCTGCTATGGACATCGTGTCGACAGCTCTGTGACCGACCTGACCTCGTGGCGGCTGTCCTCGACGGCCCCCGGGACCTGCGCGCACCCGCGCGATCTGCCCGAGGATGCGCAGTGGTTACCGGCGACGGTTCCGGGCACGGTGGCCTCGGCATTACCTGTGGCCGACCGGCTGCGTATCGACGACCAGGACTGGTGGTACGTCACCACCGTCGTCGTCCCCGCAGGGCCTGCCCACACCCTCAACTTCGACGGTGTGGCGACCCGGGCGACGGTGTGGATCAACGACACCGAGGTGGCGCGCATCCGCTCGATGTTCTGCCCGGAGGTGATCGAACTCGCCGAAGGCATCGGCAAGGTGACCATCGCGGTGCGCGTCGAATCGATGAGCGCTCAGCTGCAGGGCAGACGACCACGAGGTCGGTGGCGTTCGTCGTTGATCGCCCAGCAGGGGCTCCGGCACGAACGCGCCACCCTGCTCGGCCGCGCCCCCGTCTACGGTGACCTTCCGGTGCCGGTGGGACTGTGGCGGCCGGTGATACTGCAACCGCATGCCGCAGTGCGTGACGTGCACGCACACACGACCGTCGAGGATGGTCACGGATTGTTTTGCCTGACAGGCGTACTCGACGGCCCAGCCACGGTCACTGTGAGCATCGGCGACGAGAGCGTGTCGGTCGCCGCCGACGCCGGACCGATCGAGGTGACCGTGCAGGTTCCGAACGCGGAGCTCTGGTGGCCCCACACCCACGGTGACCCGACGCTGCACACGTGGACACTCGCGGTGGACGGGCGGCAGCAGTGCACACGGCAGGTCGGTTTCCGCACCGTGGCGCTGGACCGGACCAGCTCCTCGGTGACGTTCGAGGTCAACGGTGTTCGCGTCTTCGCCCGTGGCGGGTGTTGGGTGCCGCCGGATCCGATCCGGCTGTGGATCGATGCCGAGCAGATGCGGTCCGAGCTCGAACGTGTCCGCGGCGCCGGGCTGAACATGATCCGCGTCGTCGGTACCTTGGTGTACGAGCAGCCCGAATTCTGGTCACTGTGCGCCGAACTGGGCATCCTGGTGTGGCAGGACATCATGTTCGCAACCACCGATCCGCCGGAGGACGAAGGCTTCGTCGACGCAGTCGAACGCGAACTGGCTGCACTGACGCGGCTGGTCGGGGGCAATCCAGCGCTGGCTGTCATCAGCGGGGGAAGTGAGACGCAGCAGCAGCCGACGATGCTCGGTATACCCGCCGAGGGCCAGCGAATGCCGCTGCTGGAGAGCCGCATTCCAGGCTATCTCGCGGAGGAGATTCCCGGTACCCCGTACATCACATCCAGCCCCTCGTCCTCGACTGGTGAACTGCACACCCATGTCGGCGACGGTATCGCCCACTACTTCGGCGTCGGCGGCTATCTGCGGCCGCTGTCCGATGTGCGCTCGGCGCGCATACGTTTCGCAGCCGAATGCCTCGCCTTCGCCATCCCGCCGGAGCGCCGAGCCGTCGACGCGATGTTCGGCACCGCGAACGTTGCCGGCCATCACCCGGACTGGAAAGCTGCCGTGCCGCGCGACCGCGGCTCGTCCTGGGATTTCGAGGACGTCCGCGACCACTACGTGAAAGAGATCTTCGCCGTCGACCCGCACCAGGTGCGGCGCGACGACGCCGAACTGTATCTCGACTACGGCCGGGCAGCAGTGTGCGAGGCCGTCACGTCCTCGTACATGCACTGGCGCAGAGCCGGATCCGAATGCGCCGGCGCACTCGTACTGACCCTGCGGGACCTCGTACCCGGGGCGGGCTGGGGGCTGCTGGACTCAGCAGGACTGCCCAAGGCGCCGTGGTACAGCCTCGCGCGTCTGAGCCGTCCGGTGACGGTCTTTCTCGTCGACGACGGTCTCGACGGGCTACGCGTGGAACTCGTCGACGACACCGCCGAGGAGTTTCGCGGAACACTACGCGTGAGCCTGTACGGCGTGGCCGATGCCGTAGCCGAGGTGCACTTCCATTCCGTCGCGATGGAACCGCACAGCGCAGTCAGCGTCTCGCTCGGTCGGATCATCGGTTCGTTCACCGACGTCAACCACTCTTACCGATTCGGGTCGCAGACTTATGCGGCGGTGGTGGCCGAACTGATCGACGCGCAGGGGCAGGCAGCGGCCGAGGCCACTCACCTCATCGGCGAGCAGCATCCACGTCAGCACGATGTGGGGTTGGCGGCCGAGGCCGAGCAGCTGGATCCGTGCACGTGGACGCTGACCGTGTCGACGCAGTGGGCAGCGCACTACGTCTGCGTGGATGTGGCCGGCTTCGAGATCAGCGACTCGTGGTTCCACCTCGCGCCAGGAGCGAGTCGAACGCTCACCCTCACCGGCTCGGCGAAGCCGTCAGGTCATGTGCGAGCACTCAACTCGACCAAGCGGGCCCAGATTCGCTAGTTCGAGATACGGCTGAGCCTACCGCGTGCGTAGCCCATTCCGGCTGCACCCACACTGGCGACGACGGCGACGGCACCCCACATGCGCACCGGGTTTCCCCGGGCAGCGGCGGAGGTTTCACGTCCCACTGCGCGGGGCAGCACCTTGGCCGTGTACGCACGCTCCGACGAAAGTGCATCCTCGGCGCCGATGAGCCGTGAAATAGCAGCCTTCGACACACCCTCCGCATAGCTGCGTGTGAGGAGGTAGCGGGGCCGCGTTCGATCTGCACTGACGGTGTGGTCCACGATGATCGATGGGTCGAACACGATCTCGGCATCAGGGTGATTCTGGCGTAGACGGATGCACAGCTCCGTTTCCTCGCACCCGAGCGGAATGCGTCCGATTCGGCCGATACCGGAGACGAACCCACCGAGGGCGGCAACCGGCTCGCGGCGGAAGGACATGTTGGCGCCCATCAGGTTGCGTACTGCTGAAGTGGTCGTGGGCTGCCCCCTGTATGTACAGCCCACGATCCAATCCAGTTCGCCCGGTTCTCCCGTCACCGCAGTGGGAAGAAAAGCTGGACGCGTATGAGGCCACACCGGGTAGGCCGACCCGCCCACCGCGTAGACGGCGCGATCGGTGTAATGGTGGAGAATCGACGAAAGCCACTGCGTCGAACGCGGTCTGGCGTCGTCGTCCAAGAATACGACGATGTCGCCGGTGGCCATATCGAGCGAGGTATTACGTGCCCCGGACAACCCACGGGGATGGCGGTTCTCGACGACAGTGACGGAAGAACTTCGAGGCGAGAACTCGGCGCGTGCGCGCTCGGCCAGCTCGTCGTTGTGATCGATGACGAGGATCAACTCCGAGGCTGCGATCGACTGATCGAGCACAGCATCCACCGCGGCGCTCAGATCATCCCAACGATCGAGGGTGTAGGCACACACCACCACCGTGGACGACAGAGCGCTCGAACTGCTGCCGGCGAGCGAGTCCTGCTGTGTCACGCCGTTTTTTCTTGCCAGTGCATGTTGTCGAGAACCTCGAAGGTCTCGAACTCGAGGTCCATGTCGGTGCGTGCGGTGTTGGTGCGGCGATCGGGGCGCGGGATCGAGTTCTTGGCCAACCGGCGTGCACGCAACCGCTCGGTGAAGAGGGTACGCAGCACGCGGAACCCGTCGGAGAAGGTACGCAGGTTGCTCTGGCCGTAGATGCGGGCGAGCTCGACGCTCGGCACTTCCTGGATGCGTACATTCGCCTCGGCGAAGCGGCAGTTGATGATTGTTTCGATCTCGAAGCCGTCGCCCCAGAGCATCTCGCCCTCGGCGCCGGCCTGATCCACTGCAGGCAGGTCGAGCACCGGCACCAGATCGCGCCAGAATGCGTTGTAGCCGTAGCAGAGATCGGAGAACTTGGTGCCGAAGAGTGTGTTGGCGACGAGGTGCAGACCGCCGTTGCCCGCACGCCGCAGCGGCGTGATGTCGTGGCTGCCGCCACCCTCGGTGAAGCGGCTGCCCTTGGCGAAGTCCGCGCCGGCGAGCAGGGCGTCGACGAAACGCGGGATCTCGTCCGCTTCGGCCGATCCGTCGGCGTCGAACATGACGATGATGTCACCGGTGGCGGCCTCGAAGCCGCAGGCCAGTGCATTGCCCTTGCCCTTGCGGGTTTGCTTGATGATGCGGATGTCACCACGGATCTCACGAGCGGCATCGATGGTGCCGTCGATGGATCCGCCGTCGACCAGAACGAGTTCGTAGTCGTGTGACAGTAGTGGGAGAACGTGGCGAAGGTTGGCGGCCTCGTTCAAGGTCGGGATGACAATGCTGATGCGCGGGTTTTGGGAGTTCAACATATCCATTCCAGACGGTAAGAGTGCAGTGAGTCCGACTGATCTCAGAACATCCATGGCGTGACCCCCGCCAATACCATGGATGGCAGTATCTGTAACCGGCTTTAGCGGCTAGATCCTGTTTCATCGACTGAGTACAACCTTAAAAGAAGCTACAAGTTTGTCAAGCTGCTTTGAAACAAACTCCAAGGATGTTTGGAGATCTTGGTCATACCCAACGAGGTTTCATGCAAGCGGACGCTCGTAGACGATGGTGTCGGCGTCCTGATAGAGCAGTGACCACGTCGGATTGGCAATCAACCACCGCTCGAACGTCTCGGCCGCGCCGTCCCGCATGAAGCCGTAGTAGTTCATGGCCTCGAGCGATTGACGGGTCAGAATCACGTAGGACGGCGTATCCCGCTGGGAGGCCTCCCACTCGAACGCCTCGAGTTGCACGGGAGTGGGGAACTCGAGCATGTATTCGGGCCCGTAGTAGTTCAACGGGGCGTCGAAGAGCTCGTTCGCCTCGGCCTGCTCGACGTACTTCGCCGTCGATCTGATGGGAAAGCCGGCCGGATAGAGCATGGTGAAGGCGGACCCGGCCGGTGCATCGGCGACCAGTTCGTGCGTCAACTCGATCTGAGCTTCTCTTTCGATGATCAACGGCCACAGGCCGTAGTAACCCTGCAGCCCGAACGTCGCTGCCCCGATGGTGCCCAGGGCTGCGCACGCGAACGCGATTCGTGCGCCCACCCGGCGCAACGCGGAGCTCGCCGCACCCGGCTCGGCGTCCAGCGCTGCCAGGAGCATCGGCGCGATCAACAGCACGCATCCTGGGATGGCGTAGAGGTAGACACGGAAGATTGCCTCGCCGCCGTAACTCTGTCCGGCGAGCAGACCGATCGAACCGAACGCCATGACCATCGGAGCCCAGAACGTCTTCTTGGTGCGCCAGGCGTACACGACAGAGATCAGCGCCAACCCGAACACACCGGCCGAGAGTGACCGACAGATCAACGAAGTCACCTGCTTACCCAGAATGCCTTCCGTCTGGACGTTGCTCGCGGCATTCTCGACCGGATCGAACCCGGACAGCAGACCGTACGGCGCCACGATGCTCAATCGCGGATAGAGATAGCCGAAGAGGACCAGTGCCAGAGGAAACATCAGCCACCACGGCTTGGCGCGCCCGGTGACAAGAAGGACACCGGCGACAGCGAAGAGCCAGTACGGCGTCAGCTGATGGCTGGGGACCAAGGCCGCGAAGGGGAGGATGGCGAGGAAACCGGCCGAGCGCAGCTGCGTCGACGCAAGCAGCAGCACGAGGAATCCGGCCGCGAGCACGAAGCCGAACCCCTGCGGGGCGTAGTAGTCCTGGCCCACCCAGTTGACGAGTTCGGCGAGCATCGCGGCGGTGATCGCAACACGGGGACGCAGCTTCAACACCCGCGCGAGGCTGTAGACGAACACTGCCGTCAGGATGTGCGTCATGGGCGCGAAAACGTGCGCCATTGGCAGGATTCCTAGACCGGTGACCTCGCTGAACCACGCGGTCACGACGAAGAATCCCGGCCACTGCGCGTAGATGTCGATCCCGTTGGGGGGCAATGCACCGAACGAGAGGATGTACTCGGTGACCGCGACATGCTTGTACGTCCACTCGTACACCGGCGCTTCGGTGACGAGGGGGATCGTGAGCCGCTGTACGACAATGGCAGCGCCGATGGCGGCGACGGCGGTGCGGAGCTGCCCGCGTCGGATGGCCGTCAGGAATGCCCCGACGATCAACGCCATGCAGATGACGAGAACCGGTCCGGTGCCGGCCGAAAGCAACCCGAACTGCGAGTAACCGGCCCGCTCCAGCCCAGGGAGCGAGGGGAGCCACAGCACGAGCGCCAGCGCCAGCAGCAGTGCGGCCACGTGGCGGCGGAGGAACTCGCGGTCCCAGACCGTGGTGGCCGAGGACGTCAATCGTTGCGTGATGCGCGCGCGGGAGAACGCGTACTGCGCCCAGCTGAGCCAGCGGCCCAGAGCCGGCCACTCGTCGTGTCGGCGGAACCACAGCACCGAGGAACCCAACTGGGCGAGCACGACGACGACGGTGATCGACCGCGGTGCCCACTGATAACCCCACATCGCGGCCAGCGTCACGAGGGTGAGCGAGGACAGACCGAGGATCGGCACCGCAGCCAACCGCGCCCGCGGCGGCACATAGACCCAGGTCATGATCGCCGAGCCCGGACCGGTGAACACGGTGAACGCCAACAGAACCGCCCGTAGCGGTGCGGGCAGCGGCAGCATCGCCGCCAACGCCGTGATCGACGCCAGCACCGCGAGATCTGCGAAACGTACACGCGGACGAATCGGCGCCGGTATCGCCTCACGCACGGTCGGCTGCTGCTGCTGTGGTTGTGGGTGCGGGGCGGGCTGCTGCTCGGTGGGAGCGCTGCGGAAGTCAGTCGAGGACAGGCTCACGGCTCACCTCCGACAGGGGACTCCGTCGTCGACCTTCGCGCCGGCTACGGCGCAGGGCAGCAGGACCTTTGGCGATGGACAGCAGTTCCATACGGCCGATTCCGTCGGGAAGGTCGGCGGCCAGGTCGTCGGGAGGCGAGGCCACCCGGCTCATCTTCGCGGACAACCGGACAGCACTGCCGAGCCGGCGCACCGCCACCCGCGCGGCGAGCGTCGCGGACCGCCGATTCGTGGCCACCGTCGTCAGCCACGCACCCAGCCCCAGCCCGTACCCACGCGCCTGCACCGCAAGCGCGTCGGAATCCGCACGGTGGCGGTGCCAGACGATGGCCGCGGGCTCGTAGACCAGTTCGTCGCCGGCCATGAGCACGCGGAAGAACATGTCCAGGTCCTCGCCGCCGTTGGTGGGTGACCCGACGCCCAGTGCCTCGTCGAAACCACCCAGATCGAACATGCGCTCCCGGTCGACAGCGAAATTCGCACCGGTGCCGTAGATGCCCACCTGGAACGGAAACAGCGGAACGTCTGCGGGCGGGTGGGCGAGGTCGTAGATGCGCGGCGTCACCGAACTCGCCCAGCCGACACGCCGATCGAAATATGCCTGTGCGTGCGTGCGGATCTCACCGCTGGGCACGATGCCCGATACGCAGGTGACGCGTTCGCCTCGGCCGAAACCGCGCGCGATGGACGTCAACCACCTCGGGTCCACGCAGACGTCGTCGTCGGTGAACGCCACGATCGAGTGACGAGCAGCCCGCAGTCCGGTGTTGCGTGCACGCGAGAGTCCCGCGATCGGCTCCGACACCACCCGCACGCGCGGATCACTCAGGCCGGCAACGTAGGAGCGCGTCGCGTCGGTCGGTGACGCATTGTCGACGACGACCACCTCGAAGTCCGGGTAGTCCACCGCCAGCACCGACGCCAACGCGCCGCGGAGGTGATCGATCCGGTCCCGTGTGCAGATCACCACCGAGATCGGCGGCTGCGCTGCAAGGTTCGCAGAGTCGGTGCCTGCATACTGCTGGGGTATCTCGAGCGTTCCGACGGCAGCGAGGAGCTCGGCGATGTCGACGCCGTGGGACACGATCGGCAACTCGACGAAACCGAGCGGATCCAATCCACGCCGCACCAGAAGGCGCGCTCGTGAATACCCGTCGGCATCGGCCAGGGTGAGAGAACCCGTGCCTGCCGCGGCGCCCGACTCACTGATGTCGATGTGGCCGATCCAGACGGCGCCGTCCCAGTCGGGCAGCTGCGGGCTGGTCAGTGCGGGCTTCAACACGTCGGTGGGTCCTTTCGGTACTGCCAGGTAGTGCTTCGGGTGCTGGTTCTTGGGCTCTGTCAGTCGGTTCGGTAGCGAACCCAGTCGATGGACATCGTGGCGGGGAACTCGGTGTCCTCGGTGGTCGGGCCGGGCCACTCGCCCGCAACGGCCACGTTGAACAGGAGGTAGGCGGGCTTGTCGAACACCCAGTATTCGGGGCCGCCGGTCAGGTCGGCAGGTGTGATGGTCGCCAGCGTCGTATCGTCCATGCCGGTGACGATCCGGCCAGGGCTGCGCTCCACCCAGTAGACGTGATAGCCCTCGGACAGTGGGGTGCCGAGGTATCCGGAGGCTCCCGCTTTCTGACTGGTCAGACTGCCTGCCTGCGGGGCGTGGACTCCGGTGTGGAAGTTGTCCGTCTGGTTGAGCGTCTCGATGACGTCGATTTCGCCCGAGATGGGCCACCCGACCTCGTCCATATCGGTTCCGAGCAGCCAGAACGCCGGATGCAGACCCTGACCGGACGGCATCTTGATCCGTGCCTCGACGCGGCCGTACAAGAACTCGAACTTGTCCTCGGTGGTCACACGCGCGGAGGTGTAGCCCTCCGGCGAGCGCAGCGCCGAGATCGAGAGATTGCCCGACCCGTCGTGATACGAGTTCTCGATCGAATCGGTGTAGTCCTGCTGTTCTTCGTTGCCCCACCCGGTCTTGCCGGTGTCGAAACTCCACCTGGCCGGATCGAGCGCGGTGCCCTCGGCGCGATCGAACTGGTCGTACACGGTGAACCCGTCCACCGTCTCGACCGGCTCGGGATCAGGCTCCGGCCACAGCTCCTGATAAGCGACGAGCCCCGACACCGCGAAGGTGGCCGCGACGACGGCGATGCTCAGCAATTGCGGCCAGATCTTCCGCGGCTTCGGCTCTGGCTGGGGCTCGGGCTCTGACTGAGGGAGCCGTCCCGATGAAGGCAACCGTGAGATCTCCACGGTGTGGAGGCGCTCATTCATTTCTGGCGCCGGCCAGTATCTTCAGGCGACGAGCCGTCGCACGGTGAGCAACGGCCAGCAGTACCGTCGCGACGAGGATGGAGTAGACGACGACTCGCTCGATGGTGCCGCTTCCGAGGCCGAACTCATGCCCGCTGATATAGAAGAGCCCAGCGGCAAGACCGAGCCCGCCGAGTGTTGTCACCGCGATGCGGATGGTTCGCGGGAGTGTCCTGTGCCCCCCGGCCACCATCATTCCCAGCGATCCGACGACGAACATCACGGTCGCGCCGAACGAGTGAATCTCGTAGTTCGCGGACTGGCTGACCACACCCGCCACAACCCCGCCGATGCCCGCGACGATGAGCAGAACTCCACCGCGCGCATCCAGACAACCCGTGACGAGCCAGCACAGCGCCGCCACGATCAACGCGAGACCGAACAACGCGATCGAGACGTTCATGGCCGGGTAGAGAGCACTGCACGGCCAGTTGCCGGTAGGGCCGCAGAACTGCACACCGAGCTCGCTGACGAAATTTCTCCGGTAGCTGTAGAGGCCGCGCCACGTCGCCGAGACGACATACTCCACCACCAGCAACTGCACGACGGAAATGCCGGCCCAGTAGCCGATACGGGCCCACAGCGAGGCGTCGGGACCCGTCGTCGGTTTGCCCCGCAACGCCGACTTGACCTGCTGGACCTGCGTACTCATCGCGACATCTCCTGGGGGTTGAGCAACGTGAACGGGTCGGTGAGTGCGAGCTCGAGCGCCGAAGAGATCGTCTCGGCGTCGAAGACGTTGTCGTGAAAGGAAACCGACACCTGGAAGGTGCCGCGGATCTGCATGGAGGTGACCACGATGGAATCAGGTCTGGTCGGTTCACTGATCGTGAAGAACCCGCACTGGGAGGGATTGTCGCTGCGCCAGGCAATGTCTTCGAGCTGGGGTATGCGCCCGATATCCGAGAAGGTCAGTTGGGCAACGGGGTTGGGAGTCGTGGTCGTTGCCGCACTCGAAGGCAGGGCCGAACGAGTCCGCAGATACTTCAACGTGCTCAGCGTGCCGGCAGCGAGGGGGCGACCCATCTCGACCGCGTTGTTGACGGCACGGTGTACCGCCTCGGGTGACGTCGGATCGACTCCGACGAAATCGACTCCGACGGCGAAATTGCCCAGCACCGGCGTGCCCGCCTTCAGATAGCGCCGGCAATCGAACAGAAACCCCGTGGTGTCGGTGGTGGCGACGCCGCGTTCGTTGAGGGCGCGCGCTATCGCACCACATTGGAGTGCGCTGATCGATATGCCCGGAGCATGTCGATCTCGCCATCGGCGCAGAGCCGTTGTCGCGCCGTTCGCGGACGTGGCGACGGCCAACGCAGGCGACCGCGTCCAGGCCATCGTCTCCGTTGTCGCGGCGGATGTTTCGGCCGGTGCAGCGCGATGGAATTTGCCGAGCAGGATTTCTGCGACCTTGCGGGGGTTGCGGACCAACCAGCCTCCAAGAGCCCCTGGTAGCGGGTCTCGAATCGAGCGCACGGTAGCCCACTCGGGTAGCTCGGTGTCGGCGGACGGGTCGGCGAGCGCGGCGACGATCGCCACGGGCAGTACAGCGTCGCTGAGTCCATGGGAGAGATCGATGATCAGGTAGTTGCCGCCCAGCCGAGCGCGGAACGGGGCATCCGTCGGGTTGGTGGCCAAGTCGATCATCACGCTGGCGAGATCGGACTGACAGAGCGGGTCGATCGCGGTGACGTCTGCGCAGATGTCCTCAGGTCGATAATCCCAATGCTGCGAAGTGGACGTGGCATGCAAGCCGAGACGTGCCGCCGGACCGGCCGAAGCCAGTTGCAGCAGGCGGGCCCGCACTCGGTCGAGGCCGCCGAAATCTGCGGGCCCCAGGGCGCAGATTATGCGCGCGTTCGAGCGCAACATGTCGATGGCGCTTGCCTTGTAGGTGCCCCGGCTCGCGACAACCTCGGATGACGGGCTCATGGCGTGTTCCTTCCGGGAGCGGGTGCGGGTCCGCGGTGGAGCGGATGCACGCCCCATGGCCCGGCATCGGGTGGTGTGTTGCGAATATGGTTGGCGCCGGCATACTCCCGGGCGGGTGGGCGTGCCGCGGCGTCGGGAACCGGATAGCGGCTCGGATCTTCCAACGGTGACGGGGGATCCGGCGGCCCCGGTGGAGTGGGGCCGTCCGTGGGCGGGGCCTGCCCGCGTCGCGAAAGCTCCCTGATCCACCGAATCAACGGGATGATGAGTACCACCGCGCCGAAGGCCTCGGCAGCGAGGTACGCCCATGCGACGGCGGCGATACCGAGCGAATCGGACAGTGCCAACGATCCGGTGATGATGATCGTGGTGGCGATGACCTGCACTATCACCGCCAGACGCATGCGCCGCTGAACCCGCGCGAGACCGTCGTACAGCGAGCCGATGACCGACAGTGGAATGGTGAGCGCGGCGAGATGGACGATGATCGTGCCGTTCTCGCGGTACCCCTCGCCGATGAGACCCAGTCCGAACGGTGCGAGGAATGCGAGGAAGAACGACCCGCCCAACGCGACGATGCACACCATCGTCATGAAGCGTTTGGTCAGGCGGCTGAACTGCTCCGGATTGCCGGCGACCTCCGCCACGAATGGGCCGACGAGGACGCTGATGAGAATGTACAGGGCACTCACGATCGACCAGGTGAGCGCGAAGTACGCGTTGGCTTCGGCGCCGAGGGTCGCGACCACGATCATCGGAACCAACAGGGGCGCGAGCGATCCGAGCGCCGTGATGCCGTACGCCGAACCGAAGTACGACCACAGTTCCCGCCGCGGCGGCAGATCGGGGGCGAGCTTGTAGCGGGCCTCGGTGCGCAGCGCGCGCAGGATCGATCGCAGCACGACGACCGAGGCGAGGACGGCGGGTATCGCCCATGCAGCGATGATGGCAGTACTCTGCGCGGTCGCGAAAAGCGCAAGGAGAAGAACGAATTTCACCACGGCATGGAAGACGTTCTTGGCCGCTGCCCATCGGGCGACGCCGAGGCCGGACGAGGTTTGATCCTGTAGCGCAAACACTGCGAGGACTGCGACGAAGAACGGAAAGGACACGATCTCGGCGGTGCTGGTGAACATCTCGCTGACCGGCGCGACCAACAGGAAACCGGAACCGAGAACGAGCGCGAAGACGGTGATGGTCAGATAGCCCCGGATGACGAACGATCGGGCCATCCACCCCGACACCGGGAGGAAACGTTCGTACATCGAGCCGAGGCTCAGATTCGACAGCGTCGAGAGCATCACCGCGGAGGTGATGACCGCTGAAGCGCTGCCGACCTCGGCGACCGGGTACAGCCTGCCCGCCGCGGCCCAGAACAGTAGTCCGAGGCCACCGGTGACGACCGTGGAGAGCATCAATGCCAGCGAGTTCAACGCCAGGTTTCGGTCGGAGCTCTTCGTGTCGGCGTCGGCGTCAGGATCGGCATCATCGTCGGGACCGGTCGGGGTGATACGTGATGCGATATACGGGTTCTCGGCCTGGATCCCCTTGATCGGCTCCGTCAGACCCATGTCCCAGCGAACCGGCTCGAGTGGATACCGCTCGAGCCGTTCGAGGCTGCGATGCCGCGGAGGGGCGATCCTGGGGGCGCGGTGCTTCACCAAGTAGTCCAGGTGATCGGTACCGGTGGCGCCGGTGCGCTGATCTCGACGTCGAAGGCCTCCGAGACGGCCAGCAGCAATTCGTGTCGAACGGTCTCGCGCAGATCGCGGCCGTACAGGGAGTGGTCGCCTCCGGCGAAAGACTTGACCACCGGGCCTGCTCCGGTGTTGCCGCGGCTCCGCTTGCGGAGTCGCCGCATTCCCTCGGGCCCGCGATTCTCGACGAACCACTCGGTGTCCTTCGGTGACAGCAGCACCGTCGTCCGTACGTTCTTGGCCGCCAGTGCGCGGAGCGAGATCTCGGGGACCTGAATGAGACCGCGGGTACCGAGCCAGAACCACAGCGGGTACGGCATCGAGGACTGCAGGCGGTTCTTGACCTTCACGCCTGCGTGGTGCAAGTGGTCCAGCGCCGCTGACGCCATCCCCGCATCCTCGTCCTGATGCATCGACGAACGCTTGACGAACTCGAGGCGGCGGGTGGTCCAGTCGATGGTGTTGAGCAGGACGGCCGAGTTCACACCGAGCTCGCGGGCGGCGAAGCTCGCGTACCAGGACCCCGAGCACAACCCGGCGACCAGCACGTTCCGTGTGGATGTGCCCGCCGCGTGAACCGCAGCCAGCGAATCCTGATTGCCTTCCTCGCTGTAGAGCTTGGCGATTTCTCCGTCGGCGACCGCGCCGCTTTCACCGGTGCCGCGTCGATCGAAGCGCACTACCGATATGCCCTGGGCCGCAAGGGTTCGAGCCATTTCGACCCAGCTTCGTACCGGACCGACGTGGTGTTCGTTGGCGGTGGCATAGAACACCACGGTCGGTCCGCCTGGAATGCAGGCGTGCGAGGTGGTGCGAATCGCGAACAGCTGTTCCGGACCGAGGGGCTCGAGGCTCTCGTGCACCGCGTTTTCGTCACCGAACGAGGCGATGGTGCGCACGGGTACATGAACGCGGGCGATGTGATCGCCGAACTGCGCGGCCGTCCATGATGCGAGGTGCGCGATGTCCGCAGTCGGCAATACCACCTCGAAGTCGGTGGGCTCGAGGAACAGTTCGTGATCGGAAAGGGTGTGCACCGCCGCGTTCTGGTTCTTCACCACGGTGCGAACAGGTTTGGCGTCACCGCGTTCGGGTCGGGTTGCCACCAGCACCGGGCAGTCGAACGGGGCCAACTTGGTGGTGTCGAGAGCACCGATATCGGTGTGGACATCGGCATGCAGGACGGCGCCGATGATGGACACCCGCGGGTCGTCGTCGGCATCGCGGGTGACGCTGACCGAGTACAACGCCCGCTGCTCGTGCAGGAACGATCTGCCCCGAACGACGGGATCCCACAGCGTGAGTGCCGTCAGCGGTCCGCATCGCTCGGCAACCGACGCGCCCAGCAGAGCGCCCGCTCGCAAACCGACGAGGGCGACCTCCGGCAGCACGTCTTGCTGCGGCTGCAAGCACTCGCGCGCGAAGCCGACCGCGGTCTCGATACTGCGCTGCCAGCGCGCGACGATACCCGGATCGTCCTGCATGCCGTGTGAGTCACCGGTGCCGAGGTAGTCGAACCGCAGGACGAGAAGCTCTTGGCTGCAGAGCTTCTGAGCGAGCAGGGTCATCCCGCGGTAGGAATCGACCTGCTCCTTGCCCAGAGGCGGACACAGCACGACGGCGCCGCGAGCGAGGCCACCGGCAGGGACGTGCACCGTGCCGAACAGTGGCTCGGACTCGGACCCGAACCACGTGGAGAACTTCCCGCCGACCGTGGCGGCGCTGATCGGATTGTCGCTCCGCAGAGCGGTAACTCGACTGTTCACTGCAACGTCCTGTTCGTGGCTGTCATGTCCATGCGTGAAGCACGCTGAGCCGTGCGGGTTCGTCAGGAGGGGGTCAGCGAAACCGCAGTGCTGCCGGCCAGCCACTGCGGTCGAGGCCGTGAGTGCGCAGCATCGCCAACGCAATTCGCTCCATGCCGAACCCGACGCACGCGCTGTGCGCGGGCTCGCCGTCGGCGGTCTCGATGCCGAAGGTGTGGCCGAAATGGTCGCGGTGACAGTTGCACGAGACCACCGCTGTGCCGTCGTCGAGGTCGCCGTAAAGCTTGACCACGAGCTCGGTCTTGAGGTTCTCGTTGCGCTGGTTCGCGGCGAGCATGCGCCCGGCGCGGCCGAAGAACGGATCGTTGGCGATGACGGCCTCGGCCTCGAGGCCGAGGTCTGCCAGTACCTGCAGCCCGCGCGAGACCCACCGCTCCCGATGTGCGACTGCCTCGTCCGGGGTGCCGACCCGCACGTACTCGTGCATGCGGAAGGCCTGCATGCGAGCAGGATCCACGGCCGGTTCGTGGCGGAAGCAGTAGCCGTAGATGTCGAGCAGGCGCCCCTCCTCGGGGAGGCGACCGGTCATCATCGAATACGACGGATGGCACGCGGCCGAGACCAGCATGGTGCCGGCGGACTCGAGGTGGTGGTCCCAGTCCCGGCCTTCGGAACGGTCGGCGAGTAGGGCGGCATGCGCCTTGTTGTCGCCGTCGAAGGTGTTGATGGCGCCGGTCAGGTTGGGGAACGACGCGATGTAGTCGGTGCGCTCGAAGGCTTCCCGCGGGAACACCGGTGGGAAACGAAAACGCGGCGCCGAGTATCCGTGCTCGGCGTCGCCGGCGGCCTTGACGGCGTCGTCGATGGTGTCGATGATGTCCTCGAACTCACCGGAGCGGCCGTAGAGCCCTTCCACCGAACTGGGGACGAGTAGTTCGGCCTCGATCAGTTCGTCACGAAAGCGGGCCCGCGCCGAATCGAGTTCGCTGATCTCGGTGACGCCGATGTCTTGGGTCGCGGTCATTACTTCCCCTTGTAGACGAGGGCGAGCTGGGAATTGTGGCCGAGGATGCGCTCGTTGCTGACCATGATTGCCGAGCCGTGCGCGTCCCGGAGATGACGGCCGATGCTCAGGTCTCCGTCCTGCCGGTAGCCCGAAATCCCACAGATCTGCAGCGCCTTGCCGACGATGTCGATGACAAGCGTCGAGGCAGTCACCTTGACGTTGTTGATCTTCACCGCGAAACCGATCGCGCCGAGCTCCTCTGGTGAATCGGCGATGGCCTCGTACTTTGCGGCTGCCCCGAAAACGGTGTCGACGAGCTGCTCGTGCACCACGTAGAGCTCCGCGAGACGCAGCGCACTCGGCGGAGTGAGACCTGGTGTGCGGCTGGCGGCCTTGCGCACCGACTTGCGGGCCTTCGCAACCGCGGCGTCGGCGATGCCGAGCCAGGCCGAACCCCACAGGATGTGTGCGGCCGGGAGCATCGTCTGCGAGGAGATGTCACCGTAGTTGTCGCCGAGGATGTTCGACGTCGTTGCGGTGGCTTCGAGCTGGAAGCCCGGGCTACATGTGCCGCGGAAGCCGAGGGTGTCCCACTCGCCGGTGCGGGTGAGAACCACGTTCGGCTTCTCGCACACGACGAGGACCTGATCGCTCGGCGGGCTGTCCTGTGAGCGACGCGCCGTCGCGAGAACGAACTCGGCGTAGTCGCCGTACGAGATCACCGGCGCTGTCTTCGACAGGCTGATGTGCTCACCGTCGTATTCCACGGCGCAGCTGCTGGTGCGGACGTCGCCGCCGATGTTGATCTCGGTGGTCGCCGACGCGACGAGCGGTTGTTCCGCAGCGAGGCGCCTCAGCAGGGCGGCCATGGCGTCGGACTTGCCGTGACGCACGATGCTGAGCACCTGTGATTGATGCATGACGAAGATCATCGCGGAGGAGGCGCACTCGGCGCCGAGGGCGCGAGCGGTGCGCGCAAGCTCGCTCAACGAGTGTCCGCCGCCGCCGAACTCCGTGGGAATTCCGGCGGCGAGCATGCCGGCCGAGCGCATGGCCTCGACCGATTCGGCCGGGAAGCGGGCGTCGCGATCGACGGAGTCCGCGTGCTCACGCAATACTGCGAGAACATCGGACACGGTGAGCGCGTCGGCGCTGTTGTCTGTGTCGTACACGGTGGTCATGGGCGATCAGTCCGTCAGCCGTGCGATGGCGGAGGTGATGGCGTCGATGCTTCCGAAGGTCGACTTCTGCAGCATGGCGTCGGGGAACTCGACGTCGAACTCATCTTCGAGCGCGATCATCACGTTGACGCTTGCGTGCGAGGTGAGACCGCTGTCGTAGAGGTCGGCGGAGGCGTCGATCTCGGCGACGGGTACCGGCAGCTTGCCGAACTTCTCCAGTACGTCCCGTACCCGTGCGCTGTCTTCGGAGTTGAGCGTCTCCATGCGAACCTCCACCAGATCTCGTGTGCTTGACGAGACCGGCCGGCCTCGCATTGACCGTGGGTCGAAGGACGTGAACCGTTCCGACCCAGCAGTCTCCCCAGACCCACCCAAACAATATCCTAGATTGTTTTAAAGCGTTACGCTGCAGTTCGAGTTTGTTGAAAGGATCTTTTTCGGCTCCGCGTTCACCAGCGGTGATGTGCACCGCGCTGTGGCGCACGACGCACTTTCACCGCTCTCGTCGAAGTCGGAGGCGATGAGCATCGCTGCACGCCAAGTACTGTTGAGCGGACGTCGGGATCGTCCAAGTCAGAAGGAAATTCTTGCCGATGGGTGCAGTCTGCGGCGTGGCCGTGGAGTCGGACGCTGTCCGAATCTCGTACTTCCGAGATGGGGAGCGGGTCGAGGACTCGATAGACGCCGAGGGGGCCGCAGGGCTCCTCAACGGCAAACTCGTCGACTGCGGACCTTTCGATGACGTCGTCCTCACCGGCCGTGACACCGTCGTAGTCGAATCGCTCCTCGACTCTCTCCGCGGCGGCCCCATCTCCAGAGCTCGCGTCGTGGACGAGGGCGGTGCGCTGCTCGCCTACGCGCGCTCGGTCGAAGAATTGGCGCACGCTCGTGCCCTGCTGGTGTTGGACCTCGGGAGAGACGGAACATCGGCCTTCACCCTCGATGTAGCGGCGGGAGAAGTGACGCGGTCGGACCGCCGCACCCTCCTGTCCGGGGAAGCGCTCGACGACGTCGTCGAACAACTCGTGATGACCAAGGGCATTCTGCCGCCCGCCTACGGTGCCGAGGCCGAGCGTGAGTATCGCGACTTCTTCCGTGAGCTGAAAGAACTGATCACCACCTCTGCCGGCGTTCGTGCCCCAGGTGGGGGCCCCATGCTCCTCACGCGTGAGGAATTCGAGAACGCGATCGACCCGACGGTACGACGCACTCTCGCCTGGGCAGCTCCCACCGAGCCCGACGCCGTCATGCTCATCGGCGGCGGGGCGCGCATTCCGCTGATCCGCACGCTCGTCGAGCAGCAGTGGACCGTGCCCCTCGTTCTGCCCGAGTCGCCCAGTTCGGTCATCCTGCACGGAGCCGCACTCGAAGCGGTGCCCCGGCTCGAAGTCGACGAGAGCGTTGCCGTCGCGCCCGTCGAGGCACCCGAGAGGGCGGTATACACGGATGGGCCGACCGAGGCCTTGCTCGCCGACCCGGATCTCGAAGAACATACAGACCCGGTCACGGACCCGATCCCCGTCGTCGCACCCACGCGCGAGGAATCCGGCGCCGTGGACCGCGGTGCCGCTCTCGATACGTCCACAGCTTTCGAGGCCCTTGGCGCCGCACCGGCCGAGGCGGACGGAACTCGCGCGCGCCGCCGAATTCGGTGGTCGGTGCGCGACGCAGCCGGGTTGGCAGGCCTGGCAGCGATCGTGACGGTCGTGTGGGGCGTGATCTTCCTACGCGGGGACACCCCACCGCCCCCCGGAATAGGCGTCGACCCTGTGCCCGCGGGCACGACGGCGGTGGTCGAACGCGTGCCGGCCCCGGTGGAACCTGCGCCGCCGCCGGCTGTCGTCGAGCAATTCCCCGAGGCACCGCCGGAGGATTTCGGCCAGTTCGACGAGTCGCAAACGGGTGGTTTCGATTCGTTCGATACCGGCGACCCGGGGCTGGGTGCCGAGACGTTCGGGGAGGGCTTCGTCGAGCAGGAATCCGGGTTCGGCGTCGAGAATTGACCCCGCAGCGGGCCAGGGCCACCGCACAGTGCGTCCCCGCACCCGGTAGCGTGGCCTTTTTGGGCGCTACAGTCCAGTGTTCAACGAAGTGAGGCCGAGACGATGACTGTGTTGCTGGGGGTGTCCATGGGCGCCCACGCCGTACGCATGGCTCTGCCGCGCAACGCTGCCTCAATCGCACCGAAGACGCCGTCGGCTCCTCGCCAACTGTTCTTCAAGAACCAGGTGATCGACACCGTCGACGAGAACGTCGAGTACCTCGCCGCCGAGTCCATCAGCGCACTGGCAGCGGAGTCCGAGCCGTCGATGGCCACCGGCGTCGCCTACCGCGACGCCAACCAGGCAGATGCCCTGCACCGGGCACTCGGCAATCAGCACTTGCACAACTATCACCTGGTGCACGAGGTCGAAGCGGTGGTGGAGTACCTCGTCGCGAGCGGTGAAGCCGCCGGGTACGGCACCGTCGCGCTGTACGACCTGGGCAGTTCCGGCCTGAACGTCAGTGTGATCGACCTGCTCACCCGGCGCGTGTTCGTCACCCGGCGCAGCGCCGAGTTCAGCGGAGATCATTTCGACTCGATCCTGCGCGACAACCAACTGGAACGTCTCGGCAAACGCCGCGATGCGCCCGATATCGAGCTGTTCACCCGCCGCTGCCGCGTGGCCAAGGAACGACTCTCGGGTAGCGACGCGGTGTGCCTGCCAGACGCGAGCGGCATGATTCTGCTCTCCCGTGACAGCTACGAGGATCTGATCACCGACGAGGTGGATCGATCGATCGAGTTCGCGCGCGAAGTGATGATCGGGGCGCAGGTGCCCATCGACGCGGTCGTGCTCATCGGCGGCGGCTCGCGGATCCCGCTGGTCCGCAAAAGGGTGGGACCGGCGCTCGAGCTGCCGGCGCTGACCCCCAACGAGCCGGAGTCCGTCGCGGCCCGCGGAGCAGCGCTTTCGGCCAGGCCGGTCGAGGAGCCGGTCCGCACCCGTCCGCGCCCCGCCTTCGCTGCTGCAGGTGGCGTATCTCCCGAACGGGGTTCCTCGGGTGGGGGACCGGTAGACACCCTGACGCGCGAGGAGTATCCGCTGACGATGCCGCCGCTCGTCACGACGCCGGCGCCTCCCGCTGTTGTCCCGCCGCCTGCAGCCTCACCGCCGCCTGCAGCCTCACCGCCGGCGGCACCGGCGTCGTCGACGAAATTCGCGTTGCAGAACGTCTATTGGCTGGCCTCGGACTACGAGGACGACGATGGCGAGGACGATGCAGAGCGTCGGAGTCGGCTGGTGCGGTCGTGGTCGGTGGCCGCAGTGGCAGCGGCTGCAGTGGTTGCGGTATCCGGCTTTCTCCTGACCAGGCCGAGTGACGCGCCGCCCGTCGTCGACACTGCGGTGACCGATGCACCCAGCGCCCCCGATGCGGTGACGCCGGATGCGCCCGCCGCGCCGGTGGCCCCGCCGCCGGAAGTAGTTCCTCCGCCGGCGCCCGAAGTGCCCCCAGTAGGCGACGTTGCCGAGAACCCGGCGCCCGCACGGCCCGCACAGCCGGCACCGGCGCCTCAGAGTCCGGAACCGCAGGAGACCGAGCAGGCTCCCGTGCCGCAGCCGCCTGCTCAGGTGCCGCCGCCGTCGCCGGAGCCGCCGCCGTTGATCCCGGCGTTTCCCGATTTCACGTTGCCGACCATCCCGCCGCTGTTCCCACCCGCGCCGTAGGGCGCCTTCGGCGCATGTGCGCGGAAATACATAGAGGGCTATGTACTTCCGCTCACATGCGCGGAGCGCCGTTCTTGCGGGGTCGGACGTGCTCGAAGATGAGGATCGTTTCCGTCGCGTACACAGCGGGGTGTGCGCTGAGGTTGTCGACGACGAAGTTTCGCAGAGCAGCGGTATCGACCGTCGCCACTTGAATGAGGAAGTCGTCCGCTCCGGCGATGAAGTAGATGTTCAACACTTCTTCCAGTGAGGCGATCTGTTCGCCGAACTCCCCGATGTGTTTGCGGGCTTCGGCTTGCAGTCGAACCGAGATCATCGCCTGAATGCCCTGCCCGAGTGCCTCTGGGTCCACTTCGGCGTGAAAGCCCCGGATGACGCCCCGTTCCACGAGCGATCGAACACGACCGAGCGCGGTCGAGGGGGCAATTCCGGCGGCCGCGGCCAGCGCGTTGTTGGGAATGCGGGCGTCACGGCGAAGCTCGTCGAGCAGGATGTGGTCGATATCGTCGAGTTGCACGTGCCGAACATCATTCGGTGGGCGAGCTCCACGACCTCCTCGGGGTGAACTATCAGAAGCCATATCGAGACTCTACAGAATTATGTTCACATCTGTTGTGAGTCTTTCGCTGATAATTCATAGTTTGCTTCATAACCCGAACCTGTTCAGCTCTGGGAGGATGCCATGAAAATCGGAATTCCACGCGAGATCAAGAACCACGAATACCGGGTGGCCATCACCCCGGCGGGCGTGCATGAACTGGTCTCGCACGGACACGAAGTGATCATCGAAACCGAGGCGGGCGCAGGCTCGTCTTTTTCCGACACCGACTTCAAAGCAGCAGGGGCACAGATCTTCACCTCGGCGAGCGAGGTCTGGGATGCAGCCGACCTGCTGCTCAAAGTCAAGGAGCCCATCGCCGAGGAGTACGCGCGGCTCCGCAAGGACCAGGTGCTTTTCACTTTTCTGCACCTCGCCGCATCGAAGGCGTGCACCGACGCGCTGCTGGCATCGGGCACCACCGCAATAGCCTACGAAACCGTCACCGCCCCCGACGGTTCACTTCCGCTGCTCGCCCCGATGAGCGAGGTCGCGGGGCGGCTCGCGCCCCAGGCCGGGTCGTACCACATGATGGCGAGCGGCGGCGGCCGCGGAGTTCTCATGGGCGGCGTCCCGGGCGTACGCCCCGCGAACGTCGTCGTCATCGGCGCCGGAGTATCCGGCCGCAACGCCGTCGCGATCGCGCACGGCATGCATGCCGACGTCACCGTGCTCGACCTCAACGTCAAAGCGCTCCGAGCCATCGACGATCAGTACCGCGGCAGCGTCAAGACCCTCGTGTCGAACGCCCTGGAACTCGAGCAGGCGGTCCTCGACGCCGACATGGTCATCGGTGCCGTCCTCGTCCCCGGTGCGAGAGCGCCGAAACTCGTGTCCAACAGCCTCGTTCAGCGCATGATGCCGGGTTCGGTGCTCGTCGACATCGCAATCGACCAAGGTGGATGCTTCGAGGACTCGGTGCCCACCACTCATGCCGACCCCACCTATCGGGTCCACGAATCGGTGTTCTACTGCGTCGCGAACATGCCAGGAGCCGTTCCGCGTACGTCCACGTACGCGCTGACGAACGCGACGCTGCCCTACGTGGTCGCCCTGGCCGACAAGGGTTGGGAAGCCGCCTGCGAGGCCGACGCCGGACTGAAGAACGGCCTCACCATCCACGACGGCGCGTTGCTGTCGGAATCGGTGGCCGCAGCCTTCGCGTGAGCCGCGCTACCTCGAGTGCCGCCCCGATTTTCTCGCCGGCGGCTTGGGTGCGGCCGGGGTACCGGATTCGGCGACGCCACCCGGCCGGGCCAGTAGCGCCGCAATCGCCGTCGTCAACGGTACCGACAGCGAGAGCGCGATACCGCCGACGGCCGAGCGGACTATTTCGATCGCCACGGCGTCACCGGTCAGTACATCTTGGATGGACCGACCGGCGACGCTGAAGAGCAGCAGCAGCGGGAGCGCGCCACCGGCGTAGGCGAGGACGAGCGTGTAGACGGTGCTGGCGATGTGGTCTCGGCCGACGCGCATCGCAGAGGTGAAGATCGACCGTCGCGTCGCAGTGGCGTCGGCGGCGGCGATCTCGAACGCCGATGACGCCTGCGTGATGGTGACGTCGTTGAGAACGCCGAGCGAGCCGATGATGAATCCCGCGAGCAGCAGACCGGTGATGCTGACGTTCTGGATGTAGGCCTGGACGTCGGTGTTCTGTTCCTCGGACAGGCCGGTCAGGTGAGTCATGCGAATGGCGACGTAGGACAACACCGCTGCCAAGGCCATCGAGGTCAACGTGCCGAGCAGAGCCGAGCTGGTCCGCAGGTTGACGCCGTGCGCCAGATAGAGCACGGCATAGAGAATGATCGACCCGGCAACCAGCGCGGCGGGGATGGCGGGCGCGCCGTCCAGCAGGGCGGGTAAGAGGAAAATCACGAGCACCCCGAACGCGATGATCAGACCGATCAGCGCACGAAAACCGCGCCACCGGGCGACGATGCAGATCACCACGGCGAAGACGCCGACGATGATGCTCAGCGGCAGGCCTCGGGAGAAATCGTTGAACGAGTACTGCGTCGTACCGCTCGGGTCGGTCTGGCGTACGAGGCGGACACTCTCGCCCGTTCGAATATCGGGCTGACCCGGCCCTGGCACGATCTCGAGCAGCGTGCGGGTGCCGGCATTGGGCCCCGACTCGATGGTCACGATGCTGCGCTGACAGTCGTATCCAGCCCCGACGGGTGGCGTCGGATTGCCGGTGAAGACGCGACCTGCCGATGCGCTTCCGCACGCGCCGATGTCCTGCGAGATGACGGTGCCGGCTTCGGTGTTGACGGTGCCGCCGCCGGATGTCTGGAACGGTAGCGGGATCTCGACGCTCTGCTCGCCGGGCCACAGCGCGACCGCGCCCGCGATCACGGCGATTCCGATCGCTACGAGTAGGCCGACGACTATGCGTGCCGCAACCGGGCCGACCGGTGCGGGTGAGTTGCTATGACCGTGTCCATGACCGTGTGACTCCACGCTGCAAGTATCCATGGGTCCGATACAGCGGGGTCCCGCAGCGCGGTCCGAAGGTGTTGGAGCTCGGTGGCGGGGAGCAGGGGGGGCGTCCCCCGCCACCTTCCTGATCGCCCCGGGGGGGTGGGGTACGACCAGTGCTCGGGCACAACGAGGTGCCGTCCGCCAATCTACATTCTTCTGGTGAAAATGCCAGCGGCGGGGAGATGTCTTTTCCCGTCACGCGAGGCGGCGTTTTCCCTACTCAGCGGTCAGTTGCAGGCCTGGCAGAACATGAACGGGCTCTACTGCGCGTACGACGCCAGGAAGTTGCCGAATCGCTCGATTGCCTCCGACAGGTCACGGGCCCAGGGCAGCGTCACGATGCGAATGTGATCGTGCCCAGGCCAGTTGAATCCGGTGCCTTGGACGACGAGGATCTTCTCCTGCAGCAGCAGATCCTGGACGAGTTTCTCGTCGTCGTAGATCTCGTGCACCTCCGGATCGAGGCGCGGGAAGGCATAGAGCGCACCACGTGGTTTGACGCACGAGACGCCCGGGATCGCGTTGAGCTTCTCCCATGCGACGTCCCGTTGTTCGAGTAGGCGCCCACCGGGCAGGATCAAATCCTCGATGCTCTGATGTCCACCGAGCGCGACCTGAATGGCGTGCTGAGCGGGCACATTGGGGCACAGTCGGGTGGAGGCGAGCAGGTCGATTCCCTCGATGAAGCCGGCGGCATGCTCTTTCGGCCCGGTGATCGCGAGCCAACCGGAGCGGTAGCCCGCGACACGGTAGGCCTTGGACAGCCCGTTGTACGTCAGGCACAGCAGGTCTGGAGCGAGGCTGGCGAGCGAGATGTGTTCGGCGTCGTCGTAGAGAATCCGGTCGTAGATCTCGTCGGCCAACAACAGCAGCTGATGCTTGCGGGCCAGCTCGACGATGCCCTCGAGTACCTCCTTCGAGTAGACGGCGCCGGTCGGGTTGTTGGGGTTGATCACCAGCAGCGCGACGGTCTTCGGCGTGATCTTCGATTCGATGTCGGCGAGATCCGGGTTCCACCCGTTTTCCTCGTCGCACAGGTAGTGCACGGCCTTGCCCCCGGACAGCGTGGTCATCGCCGTCCACAGTGGGTAGTCCGGCGCCGGGATCAGAACCTCGTCGCCATCGTCGAGCAGCGCCTGCATGGTCATCGTGATGAGCTCGGAGACACCGTTGCCGAGGTAGATGTCATCGACGTCCAGTTCGGGGAAACCGGGTTCCAGCTCGTACCGGGTGACGATCGCGCGGCGCGCGGAGAGAATGCCCTTGGACTCGGAGTAGCCCTGCGCGTACGGCAGCGCGGCGATCATGTCGCGGACGATGACGTCGGGGGCCTCGAAGCCGAACGGCGCGGGATTGCCGATGTTGAGCTTGAGAATGCGGTGGCCTTCCGCCTCCAACCGCGCGGCATGGGCGTGCACCGGACCGCGGATCTCGTACAGCACGTTCTGGAGCTTCGTCGACTGCGAAAGAGTGCGGTGTCGAACGGGGTGGTGGATCGTCTGCGGATGGCTCACCCTCCCATGGTGCCAGGTGCGTCCCGGCCGACGCGAGCCATATTCGGTGTACCCCTGCTCGAGCGGCGTTCAGCAACCAAATCTGGTTGAGCTACGCCGGGCAATACCAGTGCGGATGTTGTGGCATTGTTGCCAACCCGGTGCGGCCAATGTGTACTGAAATTTGAGGCGTTGCCTGATCCAACACTTCCTCCATGAGCAATCGTCTTGACGTCCAGCCCCCTTGGTTGCGACCGCGGGTTCGATCGAAGTGCGATCCTTACATCGAGTAGGTACACCGCCAGGCCGGATCCGGTCATATCGCTCGCTGCTACCACGGTTCATTGGCAACGAAGATGTCTGTTCGTCGTCCTGGTTTCCGGTTCGATCGGTAGTGCAACGACGAAAGTGGTTCCTGATTCAGGACCTTCGCTAAGTACATTGAGGTGTCCGCCGTGTGCGTCGATGAAGGCTTTGGCTATGGCTAAACCGATTCCGGAACCGCCGTGGTCTCGATCTCGCGCCGAGTCGGCGCGGTAGAACCGCTCGAACAGGTGCGGGAGGTGTTCGGCGGCAATTCCGTCCCCGTCGTCGGCGACAGTAATCGTAACTTCGTCGTGTTGGCGCCGCACCGAGATGCCGACGTTTCCGCCGGGCGGTGTGTGACGTTGGGCGTTGTCGAGCAGATTGCTCAGTACCTGGCCAAGCCGTTCTGGGTCCACCCACACCGGCGGTAGGTCGGCGGGCAGATCAGTTGTGAGTGTGATGCCGTTGGCTCGGTAACATTCTGCGGCAGCTGACACGGCTGTCGAGACGAGTGTGTCCGGTTCGACCCACGTGGGTTCGATGGATGTGCTGGCTGCTTCGGCATCTGAGAGTGCTGTGACGTCGCGGGAGAATCGTGTGAGCCGGTGGGTCTGGCCGCGCAGCATGGTGATCGTGTCGTTGTCGAGGGATGTCACTCCGTCTTCGAGGGCTTCCATGAATGCGTTCAGTACGGAGACGGGCGTCCGGATTTCGTGGGCTAGATCGGCGAGAAGTTGGCGTCGGGTTGATTCGACCGATTCGAGGCGTGCGGCCATCTGATTGAAGGCTGTGGCAAGTGTTTCGAAGTCGGCGCCGAGGTGGGGATGGGATACGCGGGTGTCGTAGTGTCCAGCGCAAACGTCTGAGGCGGCGGCGGAGACCGTCGCGAGGGACCGTTGCAGGCGCCGACTCAGATACCAGGTAACAGCGAGCGCGCAGAACGCAGCGGTGGCGGTGGCGACAGCAAGGGAGATGACGGTGGCGGAGCGGTACGCCTGCTCTGCGTGAAATTGTTCGTCGGACATCGCCGGTACACCAGCTCGGCGTAGATGTTCACGAAACAATACCGGCCCGATGAGGGCTGCGACGAACCAGGATGTCGCTGCCCCCGCCGCCAACACGAGTGCTTGGGCGAGCAGCAACCGGACACCGACACCGAGACCGCGCACACGCCGATGAGGAGCAGAAGCGTGATTCAGTTTCGACATCGTTTGGGGCGCAGTCATTGTCCCGTTCCCATCCTGTATCCGACTCCTCGCACGGTCATCACGTAGATAGGTGCGGCGGGATCGTCGCCGAGTTTGCGCCGCAAGTGGCCGATATGCACGTCGACCAAGTGCTCGTTCCCGGTCCACGATTCCCCCCACACCGTCTCGATGAGGGTTCGCCGGCTGAACGCCATGCCTGGCCTACCCGACAGAGCGGCGAGTAGGTCGAATTCGGTGAGGGTCAACATCACCGGTCGATCGGCGACGAGCACCTCACGTCCCGCCGCGTCGATGCTCAACGCCCCGAACCGCCGGGGTGGTTGCTCGGGCGGATGTGTGAGCTCTGTCGAGGTCCCGTGCGCGGGTAGGTTTCGTGGCCTGCGCATCATGGCCCGGATGCGGGCCACCAACTCTCGCGGGCTGAATGGTTTGCTCATGTAGTCGTCAGCACCGACCGAGAGTCCGATGAGAGTGTCCACTTCGTCACTGCGCGCGGTCAGTATCACCACGTAGGCGTCGGAGAAGGTGCGGAGTTCCCGGCATACTTCGATGCCGTCGAGACCTGGCAGGCCGAGGTCGAGGACCACGACATCCGGAATAACCTCCCGCGCCAGCGCCAGCGCTGTACGGCCGTCGTACGCCGCACTGACCTGGAACGATTCGCGCTCGAGATAGCCGGCGATGATCGCTGTCAAGGCGCGTTCGTCGTCGACCACCAGCGCGCGGTACCTGGGGGGATCATCGAGCCGGCGCGTTGTGGTGGCGTTCATGGCTTCCATCGTCGGCCTTCGTCGCACCGACGGTGCCGATATCGGCTCGGGAGCGAGGTGATCTTCAACGAATCTTCACAGAACCCATACCGATCTCATCGGGTCCACCACTCATTCTGGACGTCGAAGGAGAGTGAATGGCAATGATGTGGTGGAACGACGGAACCGGTTACGGGATTGGCTGGGGAGGTGTGGTGTTGATGGTGGTGGCGATGATCTTCTTCTGGGGAGTCGTCGCGGCGGCCTTGATCGCCCTGTTCCGGCAGTCTCACACCGACCGCCCACCGGTCGAGCACGGTCCGCGGGAAGTGTTGGATAAGAGGTTCGCTCGTGGTGAGATCGATGCCGAGGAATACCGGGCTCGAAAGACGATCCTGGAATCCGGGCGAGAGCACGGGCCTACATGACCGCGCGATCTCGCTCAGAGCCTGCGCGGCCAGGAGACCGAGGAACGGACCAGTCATGACCGAGGCGAACGGCAACGGAGTGCACCTGAGCAGGCGAACCTTCCTCTCCGCCACAGCGGGCGTGGGCGCCATTGCACTGGCCGGTTGCACCACTCCGGCCACCCCGAGCGCACCGTCTACCGACACAGCCGCGATAGCCGCAGCGGAAGCGCGTAGACCGCACACCGGACGCACGGTGACGTACACGCTGAACCCGCAGCCCACCGACATCGATCTCGGTGGGATTCGAGTACGCACCCTCGCCTACGGAAATGCCCTGCCCGGTCAAGTGATTCGCGCCGATGTCGGCGATGATCTCGCGGTCACCGTGACCAACGGTCTCGACCACGACACCTCCGTGCACTGGCATGGCATTGCACTGCGCAACGACATGGACGGCGCCGCGCCGGCCAGCCCGAACATCAGCGCGGAGCAGAGCTTCACCTACGGGTTCTCGGTGCCGCATTCGGGAACGTACTGGGCGCATCCGCATGTCGGACTCGACACCGACTACGGACTGTATCTCCCGGTCATAGTCGACGATCCCACCGAGAGTGGGGACTACGACGCCGAGTGGATCGTCGTCCTCGACGACTGGACCGATGGCGTCGGAACCAGTCCGCAGCAGATCCTTTCCGACTTGCAGAACAGTGGGATGGGATCGATGGGCGGATCCGGGATGGGAAACATGCCGGGAATGGGCGGAATGGGCGGCCGCGCCAGCGAAAGCAACACCGCTCACGCGACCACTTCGGTATCGCCTTCTCCCGGTTCCAGTGCACTTCTGGGCGGCGACTCCGGCGACATCAGCTACCCGTTCTACCTGATCAACGGCCGGATCGCTTCCGCACCGACGGCATTCTCCGCCGCTGCCGGCCAGCGGATACGGATACGGATCATCAACGCCGGCGCAGACACTGCCTTCCGGATTGCGTTGACCGACCACACCATGACCGTCACCCATACGGACGGATACCCGATCCTCCCGGTCGAGGTCGATGCGCTTCTGCTCGGTATGGGCGAACGGTACGACGTGATCGTCACGGCGAAGGACGGGGTCTTCGCGCTGACCGCTCTGGCTGAAGGTAAGAACGCACAAGGGCAGGCGCTGCTGCGCACCGGTGCGGGGTCTGCGCCGGATCCGACGTTCCGGCCCCGCGAGTTGGACGGGCGGATAGGCGTCGCGAGCGACTTCACCGCCGCGGACAGTGTCCGACTGCCTGTCGACGGTTCGGCCGTGGCGCTTTCGGCTGATCTGGGCGGAGATATGATGGGCTACAACTGGACGATCAACGGCCGCAGTTGCGACGACACTCGGCCCCTGACGATCGAACAGGGGCAACGCGCCCGCCTGACGTTCACGAACATGAGCATGATGTGGCATCCCATGCACCTGCACGGACATACTTTCCAGATCGTCAAAGCCGACGGCACCCCGGGCCCGCGGAAGGACACTGCCATCGTCAGGCCGATGGAATCCGTTGCCGTCGGCTTTGTCGCGGACAATCCGGGAAACTGGATGCTGCATTGTCACAATGGATATCACCAAGAGTCCGGGATGATGACAAGGCTGGACTACAGAAGCTGAGTGGTCGCGACGACGCCACATAGTCGGCGACTTGCACCAACTCGTCCGATCTGAACGTCGGGTCGCACCTCGATCACCCGAGGAGGTGAGATCAATGGGAATGAACCCTATGGAAATGCTGCACATGATGATGATGTGCCTACATCACATGGGCATGATGCCGCCGATGAACATGTCGATGTGACACAGGCCCGGCAGTCGCTGTCAGGTTCGCAGCGGGGCCGATCCAACTGCCGGATCCGGGTTGCGACGTTGGTTGGTCACTATCTGGAGACTCCTTTCGGGCGTGCAGGCGCGTCCCGGCCGACGCGAGCCATATTCGATCGAGGGACGCTGGCTGTCGGTGGTCGGTGACACAATCGTGGCTATGTGCGGACGTTATGCAAGCACCCAGACCGACTCCGACCTGCAGGCAGTGTTCGATATCGCGGAGACGGTAGGCGAGCAGCTGCCGCCTGCATACAACGTGGCACCGACTCAGACGGTCCGGGCGGTCCTCGAGCGGGCGCCCAAGGACGAGCCGGAGTCTGCTGCGGTTCGGCAATTGCGCTCGGTGCGGTGGGGGTTGATCCCGTCGTGGGCGAAAGACCCCAAGATCGGCAGCAGGATGATCAACGCCCGTTCGGAGACGATCACCGAGAAGCCGTCCTTCAAGAAGGCCGCCGCGCGTCGGCGCTGCATCGTCCCTGCCGACGGCTACTACGAGTGGGAGAAGCGCGACGGGCAGAAGGTTCCGTACTTCCTGCACTCGGAAGCGCCGGGTTCAGAGCCTGCCGGCGTTCTAGCGATGGCGGGGTTGTACGAGCTCTGGCGCGACCCGTCCAAGGCCGAGGACGATCCCGACCGCTGGGTGTGGTCGGTGACGGTGCTCACTTCACCTGCCGCCGACGCTCTGGGACATATCCACGATCGATCGCCCGTCGTAGTCCCGGAGAATCTGCGGTCGGACTGGCTCGATCCCACAGTCACCGACCTCGTGACCGTTGCCGAGATGCTCGCGGCCATCCCCGAGCCGCGGCTCGTTCCGTACGAGGTGAGCACTGCGGTCAACAGCGTGAGAAACAACGGACCCGAGCTGCTGGCGCCGGTGGGCTGACGACTCAGCTCACCTCAGACGGGTGGCGCAGACGGCCCGCATCGTGTGGAGGGTCGGCTCGTCGATGCCGGACGCGGCCGGACCATCGAGCAGCACGGCGAGCCGCTCGAAATACGATCGGGCCGAAAGTCCGAACTGAACGTAGATATCTTCTTCACTCCCGCCGCCGTACTTGTACCAGGACCGGCCGAAAGCGAGAATCGACTCCTCGAGGTTGCTGGGGGCGGCTTCTCGCATGTCTGCTCCTAAGGATCCGTCTCCTCCATAATCCGGGAGAGATTTGTCTGTGCGGTGAACGCCGCGTTACGCGAAGTCGCCGACGACGCACTCGCCTAGGGTTGAATTCATGACCCACTCCGCGCTGCCATTCGGATCATGGCCCTCGCCCATCTCCGCTGCCGACCTGGCGGCCAGCGGGCACCCCGTCGAAGGTGGCATATTCGTCGGCGACGAGATCTGGTGGTCGGAAATGCGGCCCACCGAAGGCGGACGCACCACCATCTGCCGATACCGCGGCGACGAGGTCGAGACGATGCTCCGCGCGCCGTTCAACGCCCGTAGCCGAGTGCACGAGTACGGCGGCGGGGCGTGGACGGCCACACCCGACGGACGGATGATCTTCGTCGAGTTCTCCGACCAGCGTGTCTACATCGCCCGGCCGGGTGAGGATCCCGTTCCCCTGACGCCCGAACCGGCGGTGACCGCCTCGGTCCGGTACGGCGAGCTGTCGATCGTGAGCTTCCCGCACGGCGCCGAAGTGCTTGCCGTGCGGGAGATCCACGACGGGACGGACATCGTTCGCGATATCTGTGCGATCGCCCTCGACGGCACCGGCGCGCGCTCGCTGGTGTCCGGATCGCACTTCCTGGCGTCCCCGCGGATGTCGCCGAACGGAACTCATTTGGCGTGGATTGCCTGGGATCACCCGCAGATGCCCTGGGATGGAACAGAACTGCGCATAGTAGACCTCGCGACCGGAGAATGGACCCGCGTTCTCGGCGGCCCCGACGAGTCGGTGCTGCAACCGGAATGGATCGACGAGGACTCGCTCTACGTCATCAGCGACCGCAGCGGGTGGTGGAACCTGTATCGAACTGATCTGAGCGGCAATGCCGAAGCGCTGCACACCAGTGAAGCCGACTTCGGCGCTCCGCTGTGGCACCTCGGTGCTCGCTGGTACTCGATCCTGGACGACGGAACCCTCTTGACGGTGCGTACATTCGGCGTAGACACGCTGGCGATTCTGAACCCTGCTACAGGTTCGCTCGAAGATATCGATCTGGACGGCCTCACCTCCGTCTCGCTGAGCGGTCGTGCGGGAACGTCGGTCCTGATCAAAGCCGCTGGCGCGCAGAGGCCCGCGGGGCTGAGATTGCTCGACCTGGAGACCCTCGCGGTCGCCGACATTCGCTCCGGGCTCGAGAGCGTCCCGGACGCCGACTACCTCCCCCTCGGTGAGCCGATAACCTTCAAAGGCCCCGAGCGCGAGGTGCATACCGTCGTGTACGCCCCGCGCAATCCCGAGTACTGCGGCCTCGATGGTGAACTCCCGCCGTACGTTGCGTTCGTGCACGGCGGTCCCACAGCGCACGTCGCCCCGGCCCTGAACCCGGTGTTCGCGTACTTCACCAGCCGAGGCATCGGCGTCGTCGACGTCAACTACGGTGGGTCGAGCGGATACGGCCGCGAATACCGCAACCGGTTGCAGGGGCAGTGGGGTGTGGTCGACGTCGAGGATACCGTCGCTGCCGTCCGCGGGCTGGCCGAGGCTGGGCTCGCCGACCCAGCTCGCCTGGCCATCGAGGGCGGCTCCGCAGGCGGCTGGACCGTCCTGGCAGCCCTGACGTCATCCGACGTATTCGCCTGTGGTGCATCGTACTTCGGGGTTGCCGAGCTGGAGTTGTTCGTCGCCGAGACACATGATTTCGAATCCCGCTACATCGACGGACTGATCGGGCCGTTGCCGGAGGCGCTGGAACTGTACCGAACCCGCGCACCGCTCAACAACGTCGACGGACTGTCCTGCCCCGTGTTGCTGCTGCAAGGCCTGTCCGATCCGATCGTGCCGCCATCGCAGGCCGAGCGGTTCCGCGACGCCATGGTGCGCAAGGGTATTCCGCACGCCTACCTTGCGTACGAGGGTGAATCGCACGGCTTCCGCAAACTCGACACCCTGGTGAACGCCCGCGAATCCGAGCTCTCGTTCTACGGGCAGGTCATGGGCTTCACCCCGCCGGGGATCCCGACGCTGGAGCTGTGGCGGCCATAGGTCTCACGGGTGTGTGGGGTCGGGTGCTCACCTTTTTTGGAGGGTGCGCACCCTTTTTGCAGGGTGCGCACCCCCGCTCGGACGTGAATCGAGCGTCCAGGTCGGCAAAAGTGTTGTCAGGTCTCGCGCGTGGTACCCGTCGGCGGCGGTGATGCCGCAGCTCGCGCCGCCGCCGCAACGAGTAGTGCACGAATCCGGTGTGGATGTTCCAGGTCCGCCCAGGTCAACCGCACTACTTGGCGTCCGGTCGCGCGGATCCGGTCCTCGCGCCGCTTCTCCTCCCACAGCACATCCGAGGCCGAATGCCCCTCCGGCACAAGCTTGCCGTACTTGATTCGTCCGTCGAACTCGACAACGGTGGATATGTCCTCGATCTCGAAGTCGAGTCGGGCGAATACACCTGCGGCATCGGACAACAGGACCTGCGGCCGCGGTGCGTATCCCAGTTCGTGCAGCACTACGCGACAGCGTGATTCGCCGACACTCTCCGAGCGTGCGTCCATGAACTCCGCAACGCGCCGCGCCCTTCGGTTGTCGGGATGGTTCGCGCACGAATCGAGCACGGCTTCAATCTGATCTCGGGTGACACCGCGCGTGCGTGCTGCGCAGTCTGCAATGCACACCGCTTCCTCGAACGGCAGCGAACGGGCAACGTCGGCAACAGTTCTCGCCAGTGAGGTGACCCGAACCCCGTCGACTTCGGTGACCTCGGACTCCGTGTACGTGGAGGTATGGACTTTCCGGGTGCTGCTGCTACGCCCTCCGCCGGACCGGTTGCGGGTGATGTGCACCTTCCGAAGGTCTGCGTTGTAGACATCGAGCCCGTGCAGCACCACCGCGGAGATGTGGCTCAACACGGAGTCGGGTGACTGTGATGTGCTCAGCACTGCTTCGGCGACGATCCGGTGCTTGTCCGTGGGGGACAGGGCATCGAATTCTGTACTGCTGACGAACTTCCCGGGGCACAATCGGCGCCAGGCGCGGGTGCGGCAATATCGTTGCAGCTCTGAATCGGAGACACCCCGGGCAAGTGCGTGCTGTCGAGAGACGATGCGGGTCACAGGCGAATCGTGCCCGGACCTGACTGTGGCAACAAGATGCGCTACTCGAATTGTGGATAACCCTGTTGCCTGTGCACAACTCGGCGGTTGAGAGCCTGCACGGTGGGTCCGGTGGTGTAGGGGGTGTAGTCGCCGGAACCACGCACCCCCACTGACAACTACGCACCCCTGCTCTGAGGTGAGCAGGGGTGCGTAGTTGACGAAAAGGGTGCGAGCTTACTTCTTTCGGCCCGGCACCTTCGTGCCCGGCGCGAATCCGAGCCCACCTGCCTTCGGCTTCGGCGGCGTGGGTGCACCGGCTCCGTTGGCCTCATCCGAGTTCTCGTTGCCGGTGGCTTCGGACACTGCCGGAGCTGCGTCCGGTGCCTCGGCAGGCGCTGCGTCGACGGGTGCCGACGTCTCCGCGGGCTTTCCCGGTGCCTTGGCGCCCGGCTTCTTGAAGCCTGACTTGACCGCGAGACCCTTGGGCTTCACCGTCGGCTTCGTCTCGGTCGCAGCGGTTGGTGCCTCAGCTGCCGGTGCCTCAGACGCCGTTGTCTCGGCAGCAGGAGCTTCGAAAGCAGGCGTCTGTGTTGCAGGCGCGGACGGCTTGCCGGGAGCCTTCGCGCCCGGCTTCTTGAAGCCCGATTTGACGGCCAGGCCCTTGGGCTTGACTGTCGGCGTCGATTCCGTCGCGGTGACGTCTGCGGACGAGTCCACGGTGGCGTCTGCAGGGGCCGCAGCTGGTGCCTCGGCTGGTGCTGCAGAACCGGCTGCCTTCGCTCCGGGTGCCTTGCCCTTGAGCTGTAGCCCCTTGCCGCCGGGTGCCTTTGCGCCACCGGCCAGTCCGAGACCCTTGGGCTTGGCTGCCGGCGCACCGGCAGGCTCGGATTCTGCAGCCTTCTCGGGTGCTGCGGCAGCGGGTGCTTTGGCGCCGGGAGGCTTGGCCAGGCCCTTCATCTTCAGACCGCCGGCCTTGGGTGCGGGCGCTGCGGGTGCAGACTTCGCTTCGACCGGCTCCTCGACCGGTTCGATGCGCTCGGCCTCTTCGACCTCGGCTGTCTCCTCGGCGACGAGATTCTCCTGGGGACTGCGTTCCCGGGGGATGACCTTGATGTTCTCGGCCAGGGTCGACGCCTCGACGCGGGTGATCGACTCGAGCATCAGCTGCGCGACATCGACGACCTCGACGCCCTCGTGTGCGCCGCCTTCCTGACGTGCGGTGACACCGTCGGTGAGCATCACTCGGCAGAACGGGCAACCCGTGGCGATCTTCTTCGGGTTGGTCGCCAGTGCCTCGTCGACCCGGTCGATGTTGATGCGCTTGCCGATGTTCTCTTCCATCCACATGCGAGCACCACCGGCGCCACAGCACATCGATCGCTCACCGTGGCGAGGCATTTCTTTCAGGTTGGAACCCGAAGCAGCCATGAGCTCGCGCGGAGCGTCGTAGACCTTGTTGTGTCGGCCGAGGTAGCACGGATCGTGATAGGTCACGTCCTCGCTGACGGAGGACACGGGGATCAGCTTCTTCTGACGCACGAGGCGGTTGAGCAGCTGCGTGTGGTGGACAACCTCGTAGTCGCCGCCGACCTGCGGGTACTCGTTGCCGAGCGCGTTGAAGCAGTGCGCGCAGGTGACGACGATCTTGCGCTTGCTCTGTTCGACGCCCTCGAACACGGTGTTCAGCGTCTCGATGTTCTGCATCGCGAGCTGCTGGAACAGAAACTCGTTGCCCGCGCGGCGAGCGGAGTCGCCGGTGCAGGTCTCGTCGGCGCCAAGGACCATGAACTTCACACCCGCGGTGGCCAGTAGTTCGGCGACGGCCTTGGTGGTCTTCTTCGCGCGGTCCTCGTAGGCACCGGCGCAACCGACCCAGAAGAGGTACTCGTAATCCTGGAACGAGTCGGCGTCCTTGCCGAATACCGGGATCTCGAATTCCATCTCGTTGATCCAGTTGAGACGGTCCTTGGAGTTCTGGCCCCAAGGGTTGCCCTTGTTCTCGAGGTTCTTGAACAACCCGGCGAGCTCGGACGGGAACTCCGATTCGATCAGCACCTGGTAGCGGCGCATGTCGATGATGTGGTCGACGTGCTCGATGTCCACCGGGCACTGCTCGACGCAGGCGCCACACGTGGTGCAGCTCCACAGAACCTCGGGGTCGATGATGCCGCCCTCGATGGCGTCGGCGACGAGCTTGCGATCGGCCTCGTCGCGCGCTGCCTGCGGAATGAGGTCCAACTTGGCTTGGTCGACATTGCCTTCCGCGTCGACAAGGCCCACCTCGTCGCCCGCCATGTCTTTCTTGCCGCCTGCGAGCAGGTAAGGAGCTTTGGCGTGGCTGTGATCGCGCAGCGAGGTGATGAGCAGTTTCGGCGAGAGGGGCTTGCCGGTGTTCCAGGCGGGGCACTGCGACTGGCAGCGGCCACACTCGGTGCACGTGGTGAAATCCAGCCAGCCCTTCCAGCTGAAGTCCTCGATCTTGCCTGCACCGAACGCATCGACGTCGGGATCGGCTTCCTCCATTTCGAGGACCTTGCCGCCGGACATCATGGGCTTTGCAGCGCCGAGTGCGACGGTGCCGTCGTCCATGCGCTTGAAGTAGATGTTGGGGAACGCGGTGAAGCGGTGCCACGCGACACCCCAGTTGATGCGGGTGCCGACGATGTACAGCCAGATCATGCCGGACATCAGCTTGATGAACGCGAACACGGCAACCATGTTGGAGTTGGCGGGAAGTAGCGTCGCCAGGTTCATGGTGAAGAAGTCGGTCCACGGGTTCGCGTGGCCGTAGGTCGCGATCTTGCCCGCCTTGACGAAGATCATGCCCAAGCCCTCGATGAGGACGACAGCCTCGACGAAGTAGGCGGCGTTGAAGTTCGAGCCTGCGAAGCGTGACTGACGCTCGGGCTTACGCGGGTGATTGAGCTGGCGAATGACGATGAGCACGGTGATGCCGATCACGGTGCCGAGTCCGAGGAGTTCGTCGATGAGGTGATACGCCGCGGTGTCACCGATGAGAGGCCAGTGGAACTCGGGGTTGAAGGTCTGGCCGTAGGCCTCGAACCAGACGATCGCACCGAGCATGAAGCCGATCATGACCAGCCAGTGGGCCCAGCCGACGGTGCGGAACTTGACCATCTTGGTGTGCGCGGCGAACTCGACGATCATCTGCTTGAAGCGCGGAATGATCGGGTGCCAGCGCTCCGGTGCAGGCTGGCCGAGGCGGACCATGTTGAACATCCGCAGCCCGCCGCGAATGAAGACGTACCAGCACACCAGGGAAAGCAGCGCACCGACCGTGCCCAACGTAATCGTCAGGGCGTTCATGTAAGCGGCCTTTCGTTCAGCGGTAGCGGGGACTACCTCGGTTCAGCCCGATCAGCCCAAGACTAGCGATGCTACCCGCTGGTAACAAGTTGCATGTTACTGACGGGTAACTTAGCGACGATTCGCAGCGACATGCTGGTCGATCATCGGACGAACTGCCGTCGCGGTGGGCTGAACCGGTCAGTAGGTTGCGTCGTGTCGGTCACGTTATGCCCTGGTGCTCGAAGCGCTGTCGAGAAGGCAGGCCTAAGTCCCTTCCGGGTCTCGTGTGCGTGGGCTGAATTCGACAGGCTTGAAGCGCCCAAAACGGGCATTGTGACTGGTATCGAGCGCCAAATTCGGCCACGAAGTGACGCGCGTGAATGGTGTGACTGGAAAAGGGTGCCAAGACGATAACGGTTGGTCGGACATGTGGGTTATGCTGCTGCGGCACCGACAAATTCGCGGATTCGGTCTGGGTGTTTCTGCGTCTGACGGGCTCTTTATTGCTACCTGCCAGGCAAGACTGCATAGAAACGGAAATTCGGTACATGAAACTCAGCAAACTGGTCGCTACGGCTGCCTTCTTGGCGGCGGCAATGGGTCTGGCCAGCGGCACGGCCTATGCAGATCCGGCCCCAGCGGCTCCCTCCACCTCCGAGGAAATCGGCTTCGAGTCCAACCTCGAGGATCGCACCATCGTCACGACCATCGACGCGGGTGTCTTCAAGGTCGCCGACGACGGCAAGACGGTCGACGTCCTCGATTCGGCCGACAATGTTGTGGTCACGCTTCCGCTGTCCTTCAATCTGGGCGGCCTGAACTTCCCCTACGAGCAGAACGTCGACGACGACGGCAAGACGCTCCGTCTCGTGCCGGTGCTCGACTTCACCAAGGCTTCCGCTGACTCTCGCAGCGTCGGAGCGACACCGGTCGCATCGCCTGACGAGAACCTGAAGGCTCAGCAGACCTTCGCCTCGCAGCTCAGTATCGCAACGGCAATCGGTGGATTCACCGGAACTGCGATCGGCTTCGGACTCGGTCTTATCGGATTCCTCGCAGGACCGGTTGGGCTCGGCACAGTGCCGACATTCGCCGCAATCGGTGGAATCGTCGGCACGATCATCACCGGTGGACCCACGTTGGTGATCGCAGGCATCGACCTCATCAACACCCTCAACGCTGCTCCCGGAACAACCAAGTTCGCTGGCTGAGCCGCACACACAGACAGCACACAACAGAGCCCGTCACGCTTTCGAGCGTGACGGGCTCTGTTGTCTGTTGTGTAGCTGGTAGCTGCCAGGCGAGACTCGTTTCGCTCAGCTGGACGCGGGGCGGTCCTGCTCCTGCGGTGTCGGCATGAAGTCGATCGCCGCCTGCCACAGATCGACCACGTTCTGAGCCATGTCCAACCAAACCATCGTGAACGCAGGCATTTCGATACTCCCCCTTGCAGCGTGCGGACTCGGTGTTGAGCCTCAGCAAGGGAATATACCGTCCGTTGGAGAATATCAACCAAAAACTGTCAAATGGTTGGTAAATACTACGATTAACGTGCGATGGTCAGTCGATGCGCAACGAACGCACAGTCGCGCCGGTTTCGGCTGCCACCTGATCGATGGGGATGCCGAGACTGGCGGTGCCGCCGAACTGGGCGAGAGCGAGGTTTGCCTCGGTGCAGTCGGGTGCTCCGCCGCTGTTGGACCCGCTGGTGATGCCCAGTGCGAGCGTTCCGGTCACGATTGCACCGCCGCTGTCACCGGACAGCGTGCACGCGGTGCTCGCGAAACCGCGGACGGTTCGGCTGGTGCCGTCGTCCATGAACAATTGCGTTTCGACCCGATCAGCGGCGACGACGCCACAGGTGAAGGACGAGGACTGACCCGACTTGCATACGGGCGCGCCCACGACGGGAGATGCAGTGCCGGTGATGGGCACCGTGCTGCCGTACGCGCCACGCACTGTCGGACGGTCCAATCCCGAGGAGACGCCCTGCTCGTTCAGTGCGATGACCGACCAGTCCAGGCCGCTCGGTGAACCCAGGCTCGATCGCTCGAACGTGCCGATCTGGGTGCTGTTGTTGACGTTCGCCGGATTCGGCAGGTAGACGGGGGCACCGCCGACGCCCGTAGCTGCGTTCGGATTGCAATGCCCGGCGCTGAGATTGACCGGTCGACCCGATCTGTCCGTGGCGTTGAAGCCGAACGAGCAGACACTGATGGCACTGGTCGGTGCGTCCGCGATGTCCTCTGCGGTGGTGATGTAGGTGTCCCCGCCCATCGGCGATGGGTCGACGGGAACGGTGGCGCCCGGAGACAAGGTGACCTTCAGATTCGCCAGCAGCGTGGGCAGATTCAGCGCCCGGCCCACCGGGCTGTTGGCCACGTCCAGCACGATCCGATTTTCGAGAATATCGATGGATGCGCCGTTCACCTGACTGGCCACCTCACGCGGCAGTGACGCGATCCATGCGTTCAGGTCCGCGAGCGACTTCTCCAAACCGTCCGCCGACACCGGTGCCTGCGTGGTCTGGTAGCCGTCCTTGGCCACCGCGTGGGCGGCTTCCTGTGACGTGACCGCGACTACGGCATTGCCGTCGGGCCCGATCCAGGCGCCTGCGAAATCCGCTGGTCTGCTGGCACGGAAGTCGGACGCATACGTAGACAACTCCTGAGCGCGCGCGGCGCGATCGAGATACTCCTGCGGCGAGATCTTCAGATCCCGCACCACGGCGTCGACGAGCTCGCGTGGGAGTTCCTCCGCAGTAGGTTGTTTCACAGTGGATGAGCTGTCCACCGTTGATTCAGGGTCTGCCGACGCGGGAGTCGAGAAGATACCGATGACCAACAACGCCGTCGAACAAATCACTGCGGCGCGCAGTGACCCCGTGTTACGCATGAAATCCCTTCATCGAGTCGACCATCAGGGGGGTCGACCATCAGCGCCCCACCTTAGAGCATGACTCTGTGAGGATGACGAATGCCAGTTCAGCGGCCTCAATTGCCTGAATCGGTGCCCCGAGGGTCGTTGCGGCGGGGAATCGTCGGGTAGGTGAACCGAGGGGCCGTGGGGTAGGTGAAGCGGGGGATGGTGGGCCTTACCGGGGCGAGCTCGGTGGGGGACGGAATCTCCGTCGGCGGGTTCGCGGTGGGAGGCGCCTCTATCTCCGGTGCCGGTGCCGGAGCGGGTTCCGGTTCAGGCGCGGGGGCAGCGGGTTGTGGTTCGGGCGCGGGCGGGCGAACAACGTCCGACGGCGGGGCCTCGGGTGCCGTCGGAAATGGAATCTCGACGGTATCGGCTGGGGCAGGCGCCGGAGCGTCGGTGGCCGCAGGTACCTGCGCATCGGTGATGACGGGCGGGTCGACGTCGGCGCCGTCGCTGAAGGTACCGAGCGCGGCCGCGACACCGACCGCGGACAGGGCCGCCGCAACGGCCACACCGATGACCACCAGCAATGGCCGGTGCCGTCGTCGAGCGTCGCCGGCTTCGTTCCCGACGGGTGTGAGGGCAGGCACGGGGAAGGTTGGGGCCTCGGAGAACGCCAGCGCCGCGGGCGCCTCGACGATGGGTATGGCGTCCGTATCTGCCGTCTCCGGGGTCGCTTGTGTAGATCGCTCGAGCACCGCCAGGGCACCGACGGCCAGCGCGGCAGCACCGGTGACCGGGGTTGGGTTGCCCGAAACCATCGAGTCGACCTCGCCGGTCGCCGCGTCCTCGGGTACGAGAAGCACCCCGTGCAAGCCCGTGTGTTCGAACGCGTCGCGCAGCAAGGCGATCTTGTCTTCACCCCAGCTGCGCGGATGGGTCATCGCCACTGCCGGAGCGACGCCGCCGTGCAGGGCCGTCACCATCGCGAGAAGGCAGTTGGCGGTGTGTGCCATCAAGTCCTCGGCGCGATGCCCGTCGACTCCTGCCGGCTGTCCGACGCGTGAGACGAACCCGGACACCGAGGCGGCGCCGGTCTCGGCATCGTCACCGAGTCGGACGGTTCCGTCCTCGGCGAACGCCAGTCGACACGGCGTCTCGAACACCGCGGGATCCACCGTGGCATCGCGGCGGTGGACGGCTACGGCAGTCTCGTCATCGACGGAGATGGCGAGATACCCCATCAGCGGACAGTGTTCTCGACGGTGACGGTCTGCTCGGAGTCGTTTGCGTCGCGTTCGGCCTGGCCTTCCGAGCCGTCCGGAGCGTCGTCGCTCTCGTCGGTCGATCCGTCGCCGGTGTCCGTCGGGTCTTGGGGCACGGACTCCTCGACCGAGGGCGACTCGGGAGGCGTGGGCGTGTCCGATGCCCCGTCGGCAGGTCTCGTCGGCGGGAGCTGAACGGGCGCCTGTTCCACCGGCGCGGTCGAGAGTTCGCTGACGGGGAGTTCGGAAGCGGGGGGCTGGGTGGCCGGTGCCGAATTTCCGGGAAGATCAGGGGTGTCGGGGAGATCAGGGACAGCTGGGGGCTCGGCGATGGGCACCGCGGTCGGGAACGGCAGCACCGGCGCCGGAGGAGACTGCGTCGTGGTCGGGGCGGCGATCAGGGCACTGTCGATCTCCGGGATCGACGGTGACGACCGATCCTGCAACATCAGTGCGGTCACGCTGGCACCGAAGACGAGAACGGCGGCGAATGCGGCCGCGGCGAGAACAGGGGTACGCGCCCACATCGGAAGTGCAGGTCGAGGGATCACTATCTCCTCGGTGACCGCGTCGACGGGAAACTCCGAGGCAATCCTCGCCGCGCCGCGCGCCACTGTGATCGCAGCATCCGAGGCTGTCCGCACTGTGTCCCTGCCCGCTGCGAGTGCTTCCGCCTCGGGCACCAAGGCGACGTGGTCCAACCCGATGCGGTTCATCGCGATGCGCACCGACGACACCTGTTCGGCGGTCCACACGGACGGGAAAGTCGCGGCGGCGGCCAGGGCGGACGGATCGGTCCCGAGCGAGCGCGCCACATCGGCGAGCAGGCAGCGAAACGCCATGGCGACGAGCGCACCGGGCCCGAATCCCGACTCGACCTCCCCGGCGACGAAATTCGTGAACACGGCTGCGTCGGGATCGGTCGTGTCACCGAGAGATGCCGAGCCGTCGGCGTGGACGTACAGAACAGTGCGATGCAGGGCCGCGACATGCAGGGACGGGTTGGCACGCGTGGGGTGCGAGACGGCGGCGATCGATCGCTCGTCGTCGACGTAGAGCCCGACATCGGGCAATCCATCCACGTACTGGTCGATCATTGTCTTCGCTACCCCGTCTGCGCGTGCCGTCCGAGGCGACCGGACCCGATCGCCTCTCGACATGCATGTCGCGCCGGGCGGCCCAGTAGTTACACACGCACCTGTTCGTCGCTTCCGGTGGAGCCGTACCCCATCGCTCGCAACATCGACAGCAGCTCCGACCGCGAGCCAGCGCCGAGACGCCGCCGAATGCGGGCGACGTGATGTTCGACGGTCTTGGCGGAGATATAGAGACGTGCGCCGGCTTCGCGATAGGTGACGCCGAGCACGAGTAGTTCGGCCACCTCGGCTTCGCGCGCGCTGAGCGAACCCTTCGGCTCCTCGGCGACCGCACTCGGCGCGGCCACCGGCTGGCGCAGCGACCGCGCAACTTGCAGCAAGGTCGTCGCCGCGCGAGTGTCGGCGACGCGCAGTGCTGCTTCGCTGGCCAGCCGTGCTCCGTCCCAGGACAGGGCGATGCGGGCCAGGCCCTGAGCAGCGGCCTCGACCTCCACAGCGTCGGGGTGACCCTGCAGCACAGCGAGCCACGCGCGTCCCGCTGTGGCCAGGGCAGCGCTGTACTGATTGGATTCCGCTGCCGCGGCCAGCGCTCGCGCATGCGGAACGAGTCCAGGGGGGTGCTCGGCCGCGATGGCAGCTTGCACGCCGTACCAATGCAGCGCGGCTGTCCACGCCGACGGCTCGTGCAGATTCTCGGCGACCGCCTCGGCCTGCGTGATCAGGTGCGACATGCGTTCGAGTTGCCCGACGCGTACCGCGCCGAGCCACAACTCGCCGACCGGAAGGAACGACAGCAGGTCGACGGAGTACTGCGCGATGATGTCCTGCGCATCCTCCCAGGCGGTCAGCAGTGATCCGGTGTCGCCGGATCGTCGGGCTAGCCCGACCCGCATTGCGTGCAGGTAGAGCCGATTTCGGCTGTGCGAGAGAGGGATATCGAGAACATCGAGACGTGCCTGTGCCTCGGCGAGGTTGCCTGCCAGCATCGAGGCCCAGGCCCGCAGCAGTGCAATGCGCGCCGCCTCGGGATGCCGCGGGGGCAGCGTCGCAGCCGCCCGCGCGGCAGTCGACTCCGCCCGCGCCACATCGCCGCAGTGCAGAGCGAAGAGAACAGCGATGTCGCCGGGACTGTTGGGAACAACTGTGCGGGCTGCACCGGAGAGCGTCAACGCCCGCATCACCGTGTTCGTGGCTGCCGCGGTCTCGGCCGTCGAGGTCGCATCGATCGTCTGGCGAACACCGTCGGCGAGCAACGTCGCCGCCGCGCTCGACGATGTGGGCGGTGCCGAGGTCAGGGGAGCAGCGCTGGGCGGTGCGGCCAGGGCGTCGGCGGTGCCCGGATCGCCCGCCGTCAACGCAACAGACACCGCGACGTCGAGATCGGGGCCGACTCGTTCGGCGCCGAGCCACGCGTAGAGCGCAAGGCTGCGCTGCGCCATCCCCCGCTCGGCCGCGACCGTCGCCGACACTCGTACCGCCGTGCGCAACCGATCGATGCCGACCACCTCGAACTGCTCGAGTACCGAGTCGCAGAGCCGTTCGGCTGTGTCCAGATCACCCGATGCCACCGCCGCTTCGGCGCGTCGGGCCGCGAGCATCAGCGGATCGGCACCCGCGGCCACCGCGCAATCGAAGAGGGTCGACGCCGATTCCGGTACCGCCGCACCTGCGGCAGCGGTCAGATGATTCGCCAACTCGGCATGTCGAACACCTGCGTTCGACAGGGCAACAGCGGTGGCGTCGTCGAGAGTGTCGGTCTTGCAGCGGTATTCGAGAAGACGCGTCAGGCAGGCAGTGAGTCGACGCCGGCCCATGGCATCGGCCAGGGCTCGGTGAACCTCGGGAAGCGCGAATGCCGACCCGGTGAGAAGGCCGTCGTCGACGGCACGCTCGATCACCGACGAGATATCCGACGAGTCAACGGATTCGACGAGCTCGTTCAGCACTTCCACATCCGAGCCGACACCGAAATGCGCGAGCGCGACGACGGTCTGCTCCACCTCGTTCATTCCGCGCAGGACCTCGGCCCGATGGATGTGTACGGCGTCGGAGATCGCTTTGGTGACCGGCAGGTCGGCCTCGGTTCGCGCAGCGGCGTCGAGGGCGATCGCCACCGTCCGCGGGGTTCCACCCGTCACGGTCGCGATGGTGCCGGCGAGTGCCCCCGAAACCGGGCGTCCACGCTCGACGGCGAGGGATGAAATCTCGGCCTTGGTAAGCGCGACCTGCACGAAGCTCAGCTTCCGCCCACAAGCGGCCCGGTGAGGCCGCCGACGACGTTGCCGAGCCCGTCACCGACGCCGCCGACCACACCACCGAGGCCGTCACCGACGCCGCCGACCACTCCGCCGACGCCGTCACCGACGTCGCCGAGGGTGGGACCGTTGTACTGGGGTGGGCTGATGGGCGGCGGAGTGTACGCCGGTGCCTGCGGCGGCTGCGGTGCCGGAATGTTCGGTGCAGCCGGTGCCGGAATGTTGGGTACAGCAGGTGCCGCCGGCGCCGGCGCCGCTGGGGCGCCACCGCCGACCGGGGCCACCGTCGGGTCGGCGACGACGCTGCCGTCGGGCGCGATAACGGTGCCGGGTGCGGGAATCAGCGTTCCGTCGGCGGCGACGGAAGGAGCCGGCAGACCGCTTTCGTTGGCCGACGCGGTGGCGTCGGCGATGTTCTGGGCCGTTGCTCGGGGAGCCGTCGTGGTGCCGGTCGTGTCCGCAGTGTTCTCGGAGACGGCGGGAGTTTCGGGGGAACTGAGGGCGGTGCCGATGGACAGTCCGCCGGCGGCGATGACCGCGAGGGCGGCCACGGATGCGAATACGATCCCAGTCTTCTTGCGAACCGACATCCCGGTGGGCTCGGCCGCAGCGGCGCTCGCGGACGCGACCGAAGTCGGTGCTGGACGCGGCGCGGGCCGAGTGACATCGACCGCTGCCGCTGCCGGGGGTACGTCGGAAACCGTGGTGTGTGCGATCTCGTTGCCGATCATCGCGCCCCCGATCGCGGGGATGCGGCCGGGGTGCGGACCGGTCGCGACGGGAACTCGCAGCTGCGACGAGATCAACTCGGCGACAAGGGGAATGCTCGAGCTGCCACCGGTGAGCAGAACCTGGGTCAAGTCAGAGGCGTCGAGGCCCGCGGTGTGCAGGGTTTCACGGATCAGTTCGACCGAGCCGAGAATGGGCGCTCGGATCAGATCCTCGATCTCGTCGCGAACGAGCCGAGTCTCGTAGTTCAAGCCGGGCAGTTCGACGGACACGGTGGTCGACGTCTCGGACGAGAGCCGTTCCTTCGCTTCGCTGCAGCGCGCACGCAGTTCGACCAACGCTCCGACAGTGTCCGGATCGAACGGATCGAACTCGAACGACTGGCTGCTCGACACCGTCTCGAGGATGTACTGGGTGATGAGATGGTCGAACTGCGACCCGCCGAAGTCCTGTGAATGGACGCCGTTGCCGATGGTCCCGGCTTCGGATCCCGTGCGCATCAACGTAATTCCGAGCGAGTTTGCTCCGAGATCGTAGATGGCAGTCAAGCCGTCACCGGGCGTACCGCGGGAGCCTTCGAGCCACCGCATCGCGGCGAACGACTCGGGTACGAGGGTGGCGTCGGATACCCCGGCGCGCGCCAAGGCCTCGCGCAGCACGTCGGTGGTGTACGAGGTCCACCGATCGGGGTGGGTGACCACCACGGTCGGCTCGGTCTCGGACCCGGCGGAGATCTCCGCGATCAGCGCGCGCGTGGCAGTGGCGAACAGGTCCTCGGCGAGATGGGTGCGGCCGTCCTCGTCGATCAGCGGCACCGGATCGCCGACGCGATCGGCGAAACCGCCGAGCAGATGCCGCTGATGGCGTTCCGACAGCGACGCGAGGGCGGGTGCCGCACCCGGACTGAGGTCGAGAGCGGACCTGCGGACAACCGTGGGCATTGCCTCGTCGGTGGCGTAATCGCGGGGAGCCTGGGGGTCGCGAGATGTATCGAGCGCGGCCACCGAGGTGACCGTTCCAATCCGTATTCCGAGCCCTGCACTCATCGCCATCTCCGCATTCTCGTCACCGTCGACGTCGCTGTTGTTGTCGTCAGCATGGCAGTTTTCGTTACCTCTCACAGTGGGTCGGCCGGTTGTTGCGGGCAAACCCCCTAACGCCCGACGATCCCCTAACGGGCCACCCCTGGCCGTCGTCGTTCCGATAGGGGGTTCGGCCCCGTTGGGCGATTCCGCGGGGGCCCATAGCTTTGTTGACAACAGCTTCGCGATCGCAGACGGCTTGTGATCGACCACGAACGACCACCACTGAAGGAGCCACGACCATGGCCACGAACGCAGTACTCGACTTCATCCTCAGCCTCCTCCGCGACGACGAGGCGGCCGCCGCGTACTGCGTCAACCCGGACGCTGCGCTCGCCGCCGCCGGCCTCGGCGACGTCAGCCACGCCGACATCGTCGCCGTCGCACCGCTGGTAGCGGAATCCGGACTGTTCGCCGGAGCCGGCTCGCAGCTCTCTGCAATCCTCGGCGCCGGTGGCGCGGGAGGCATCGGGGGTGGCCTCGCCGGCGGCGCTGCCATCGGCGGCGGACTGTCGACCGGCCTCGGTTTGGCCGCAGGCGCCATCGTCGGCGGCGGGCTCGCAGGTAGCGGAATCATCGGTGGTGGTATCGGCGGCGGCTTCGGCGGCGACCTGGACCTGGCGGGCGATATCGCCGCGCAGATCGGTGCGGCGCTGAGTGCGGCGCTCGCCGTCGGCGGTCAGATCGGCGCCGAGCTCGGTGCCGCCTTCGGCGCGGCACTCGAAGCGATCATCGGAGCAGGCGGATCCATCGACCTCGGTGGCGCCGCCGATCTGAGCGGCGCACTTGCCGGTGTCATCGGCGGCGGGATCGACCTCGGCGCGGACCTGACCGCAGGACTCACCGCCGCGCTCGACGCCGCTCTCAGCGCGGTCGGTGGCCTGGACCTCGGTGTACTCGCCGGCGTCGACGGCGCACTGACGGGAGCTCTCGAAACCGTCTTCGGCATCGGCGGCGCAGTGGGAGCCGACCTCGGCGCAGCCCTCGGCGGCGTGCTGGGCGCCGTCCTCGACGCAGACCTGGTCGGCAATCTCGCCGGGGACTTGGCGGGCGGGCTGGGTGCCGCGCTCACTGCCGGACTCGACCTCGGCGCTGGCGTCGCTGCCGGCCTGGCCACCGAGATCGCAGCCGGACTCGGCGGCGCGCTCGACGCTGCGATCGGCGCGGGCGCCGGTCTTGCCGGCGGCCTGGCAGGAGGCCTCGAAGGCATCTTCGCACTGCAGAGCGGCCTAGCAGCAGCCCTCGGATCCTCGCTCGGCGCCGTGCTCGACGCCGGTGCGCTGGCTGATCTGGACCTCGCCGGGCTCGCTGGCATCGACCTCGGTGGCATCATCGGCGGTGCCCTCGGCACGGCCCTCGACCTCGACGCCGGGATCGTCGGCGACTTGACGGCCTCGCTCGGCGCCGCACTCGACGGTGTCATCGGTGCCGACGGCGCACTCGGTCTGGGCGGTGCCGCAGACCTCGAAGGCCTCCTGGGCGCAGCGTTCGGCATCGGCGGCGAAGCAGGCGCAGGACTCGGCGCCGCATTCGACGCCATCCTCGGTGCAGGTGGGGCCCTCGGTGGCGCTCTGGATCTCGGCGCAGCGCTCGGTGCAGGCGGAGCACTGGCCGGTGCGCTCGACGGCACCCTCGCAGCAGCGCTCGGCGCCGCAGGCGATCTGGCCGGGGGCGTGGACCTCGATCTCGGATCGGGACTGGAGGGAATCCTCGGAGCCGAAGGCGCCCTGGCGTCGACCATCGGTTCCTCGCTCGGCGCGGTACTCGACGCCGGTGCACTCGCCGATCTCGACCTGAGCGGCCTTGCTGCCGGTGACATCGCCGGCGCGGTGAGCGGTGCACTCGGATCCGCGTTGGATCTGGACACCAGCGCCATCGGCAGCCTGACTGCCGCACTCGGCACCGCCATCGACGTCTCGGCTGCGGGCGAGCTCGCCGCCGCGACCGATCTCGAAGGCGTCCTCGGAGCTGCATTCGGTGTGGGCGGCGAGGCGGGTGCCGGACTCGGCGGCGCACTCGACTCCGTTCTCGACACCAGCGGCGCCCTCGACCTCGGCGCCGCACTCGGTGGCGGAGCGGAACTCGGCGGCGCGCTGACCGGGGCACTCGATGCCGCGCTCGGTGCGACAGGCGGAGCAGCGGGCAGCGGTGACATCGATGCAGGACTCGGTGCCGTGGGCGGCCTCGCCGGTGGACTTGCCGGTGGCCTGGGCGGCGGACTTGCCGGTGGCCTGGGCGGCGGACTTGCCGGTGGCCTCGGCGGCGGCGTCGAGACAGGGCTGGGAGCTGTTGCCGAGGCCGGCGCCGGCCTCGAGGCCGGTGTGGGCGGTGCCGTCGACGGCGCGGTCGGTGCCGTCGGAGGTGTCGGTGGCGCGCTCGACGGTGCAGCCGGTGCGGGCGGCTCGGCAGTCGGTGAACTGGGTGCGGGCCTGAACGCGGGTCTCGGTGCCGGTCTCGGCGCTGGCCTCGATGCCGGTGCGTCGGCCGGGGCCGACCTGGCAGGCGGCCTCGCCGGTGGTGCGGCCGCAGGAACGGACCTCGCAGGAGACGTCGCGGGTGGTCTTGCCGGTGGCGTCGAGGGTGGCCTTGCGGGCGGCGTCGAGACGGGTGCTGACGTTGCCGGCGGATTCGCAGGCGGCCTGGACAGTGGCTTCGATACCGGCGCGGACCTGATCGGGGGAGCCGCAGGAGGCCTTTCCGGTGGCGTGGAGAGCGCCGCGGATGCGTCCGGATCGCTCACCAGCGGATTCGACTCGAACGCCTGGTCCTCGGTGGACTCGAACATCTTCGGGCAGGCGCAGGGTGAATCCTCCTTGGGCGGGGAGTCCAGCCTGCACGGCGACATCGACAGCTCGGCAGACTCCGTCGCCGAGGTCGCCACCGTCGACCACAGTGCGGATCTGCTGAATCCCTGATGCGGTAGCAGGAACGAATATCTGATGCGGTAGCACGAACGGATGAGGAGGCCCCGGGCGGTTCGGTACGCCCGGGGCCTCTTTCCTCGTTACAGTTCGATGCAGCAGCACATCACGCACCAGATCCGAAAGAAGGCTATGGACGGGCAAGCGAAGCAGCTGGCCGACCTGCTCGACCGAACTGCGGCAGTGGCCCAGACGGTCGGACGGTCCGATCTCGTGGAAAGGATGACGCTCGCCAAGGAGCGGGTGCTCGATCCGCGTCGTCGCATCGTTGTCGTCGGACCGCTGAAACAGGGAAAAAGCCAGTTCGTCAACTCGCTGCTCAACCTCGAGGTGTGCTCCGTCGGCGACGACGAGACGACGGCCATCCCGACCGTCGTCCAGAACTCGGATCGCTCCCATGCCGAACTGCTACTGGCTGATCCCGGCAACGACGTTCTGCGCGTTGATGTTCCGTTGGCCGAACTGCAGAGCATCACCCCGGCCAGCCCTCTTGCCCAGGGTCGTGAAGTGTTGCGACTCGAAGTCAACGTGCCGAGTCCGTTGCTCGCGGACGGCCTGGTGCTGGTCGACACACCGGGCGTCGGTGGTCACGGAAACCCGCATGCGGCCGGCACCTTGGGTCTCGTACCCTCGGCCGACGCCGTGCTGGTGGTCTCCGATGCCAGCCGCGAGTTCACCGAACCCGAAATCTCGTTCCTCCGCCAGGTTTTGGGGCTCTGCCCGTCCGTGGCAGTGCTGATCACCAAGACCGACCTCTATCCGCACTGGCGTCAGATCGTCGAGGCCAACCGAGGGCATCTGCAGCGTGAAGGACTCGATGTCCCGATGATCCCGCTGTCCTCGCTGCTCCGGTCGCATGCGCTGCGACTCGACGACGAGGAGCTGAACGTCGAATCCGGATTCCCGGCCCTCTACACGTTCTTGCGCGAGGAGGTCGTCCTGCGCGCCGACACCACGACCCGCGCCGCCGTCTCCCTCGATATACGTTCGGTCACCGAACATCTCACGTTGGCCATGGCCAGCGAGCTTGCGGCGCTGCGTGACCCGGAACGCGCCGCAGCGGCCGTGGCGGGCTTGCAGCGCGCAAAGTCCGCGGCCGAGGACCTGCACAAGAAGACGTCCCAGTGGCAACAGACCCTCTCCGACGGAATCGCGGATCTGGCGTCGGACATCGACCACGACCTGCGGGATCGGCTGCGCCGCGTCACGCGCGAGGCCGAACAGACCGTCGACGAAGGAGATCCGGCGTCCGACTGGGCCGAACTCGGCGACTGGCTCGAAGAGCAGATCGCTGCCTCGGTCGGTGACAACTTCGTCTGGGCGCACGAGCGGGCGCTGTGGCTGGCCGAGCTGGTCGCGGAGCATTTCGCGGCCGCCGGTGCCGTCTCGCTGCCCGACCTCGACCTCGGTGATCTCGAGAACGTGCTCGATCCTGTTGCCTCACTTGCCGACCTCGAGACCGGCGCTCTCGGCATCACACAGAAGGTGCTCGTCGGCATGCGGGGTTCGTACGGCGGTGTGCTGATGTTCGGTTTGATCACCACATTCGTCGGTCTGAGTTTGCTCAACCCCATCTCGATCGGTGCCGGCGTGTTGTTGGGCACCAAGGCGTACAAGGAGGACAAGGAGAATCGAGTTCGGGCACGTCGATCCGAGGCGAAGGTTGCTATCCGACGCTTCACCGACGACGTCAGCTTTCAGGTCGGCAAGGAATCGAAGGATCGGCTTCGGCTCATTCAGCGTGTCCTTCGCGACCACTTCACCTCCATCGCCGAGCAGACTCTGCGCTCACTCAACGATTCGCTGCAGGCCGCTCGGGAGGCCGCGAACGTCGAGACCAACGAACGTGCCACACGCACAGCACAACTGGATCGCGAGATGAAGGTGGTCGCCGAACTCAACGAGCGCGCGGCAGCCCTCGTACCCGCCGGCGCTCCCGCACCCGACGCAGCAGCGAAGTGACCGCGCTGGCCGAGGCTCGTGCGCTGATCTCTGCCGCGCGCGAGGCATACTCCATCGACTATCAGGCCGCGGCGACGCTGACCGAATGCCTCGAGCGGCTCGACCAACCGTTGCGCGTGGCCCTGGCTGGATCACTCAAAGCCGGTAAGTCCACCCTGCTCAATGCGCTTGTGGGACAGGACATAGCCCCCACCGATGCCACCGAGTGCACCAAGGTGGTCACCTGGTATCGCAGCGGATCGACCCCCAGTGTCACTGCCTGGTACGACGGTGATCGCTCCGCGCACGTGCCCGTGCAACGCCGGGGCGGGCGGTTGACCTTCGACCTCGGCGAGCTGACGGCGGCGCACGTGGACCGGCTCGATGTCGAGTGGCCCGCCCGCACACTGACGCAGACGACCATCATCGACACCCCGGGCACATCCTCGCTGTCACGGGATGTCTCCGCACGGACGCTGTCGATGCTGACGCCGGAGAACGCGTCCTCGGGGGCGGATGCCGTCGTCTATCTGCTGCGGACGCTCAACGCCACCGATGTGTCCTTCCTCGGACAGATCTCGTCCCACGTGGGCGGAGAAGCGGGGCCGCTCGGCGTCATCGGTGTCGTCTCGCGTGCCGACGAGGTCGGAGCGGGCCGCATGGACGCGATGATGTCCGCCAAGGAGGTAGCCGCGAGGTTCGCCGCAGAACTCGAGGCAACCGGATTGTGCCAGGCGGTGGTACCCGTCGCCGGACTGCTCGCGCTCGGTGCCGAGACACTGCGGCAGTCGGAGTTCGCGGCATTCGAAATGCTCGCGCAGGTGCCCGATGCGGATCTGCAGTTGGCCATGCTGTCGGCGGACCGCTTCTCGCGGCCCGGTTTGCTGCCGATCGACCCCGAGCTGCGCGCGTCGATCGTCGATCGCTTCGGGTTGTTCGGTATCCGGATGGCAGTGACTCTGATCAAGCTGGGCGTGCACGATTCGCCGACGCTCGCGGCGGAACTGGTAGAACGCAGCGGGCTGAGCGAACTGCGGTCGGTGATCGACGTCCAGTTCGGTCAGCGAGCAGACCAGCTCAAACTCCATTCCGCGCTGGTGACATTGCAGCGCACCCTCGAGTGGCGGCCCATCTCGGAGTCGGCTGCCCTCCGCGCCGAAGCCGGTCGCATGATGGCCGACGTGCACGGATTCCAGGAGCTTCGGCTACTGGGGCGGATGCGGTCCACGGCGCCGAAGCTACCCGAGCCCCAGCTCGCCGAACTGCACCGATTGATCGGTGGCTACGGCATCGACCCGTCCACCCGACTCGGTCTCGACCCCGACAGCGCGCCCGCGCAGCGGCACACCGCTGCGCTCGACGCGGTCCAGAAGTGGCGTCGGATGTCCGAACACCCGCTACTCGACCAATTCACCGCGCGAGCCTGCGAGGTCGCAGCCCGCAGCGCCGAGGGCGTTGCAGTACTGCGCTGATCGGCGCCTGGCGACGGGCTGATTGGGGCGCCTAGCGTCGGATTGCGAAGCCGGTCACCGCAGCCACCACGGCGAGACCGGCTGCGAGGAGCGGCCCCCACTGCAGGGCCCCAGCTGCGATCGACCCGGCCTCGGACATGAACGACCAGAAGAGCAGGGACGCACCGATTGCCGCCAGTGCAGCGAAGACCAGCACGAGGGCCCCGCCGCGCTTTCGCCCCGCAGCCAACATCGATCCGACCCCCGCGAGCACCAGGATCACGGCCGCGACCCCGGCACTACCCAGCAACGTCACCGTCACCGTATCGGTGACCTCGGCGGAGCTCGCCCCGGAGTCCTGCTCCTGAACAGAGGTTTCCAGCGCCGACCGTACTGCGTCGTATTCGAGCGCGAGCACACCAGCGATCGCCAGGAAGACAACCGTCACAGCCACCCACGAAGCGACGTTCAACCGGTACGCAAGTGAGGGCCGCGGCGCTTCCTCCCGGGTCCGCAGTGGCTCGACCGTGAACTCCGGGCGCTGCGGTTGCGGGCGTGGTTCGGCCTCGGGACGACGATGATTTCCCTGCTCACTCACAAGCATCGAGCCTTTTCGGTTGTGACGGGGGAGCTCATCATCGGAGAATCACCGGAACTCCTTGGTAGGGGCCGAGCGTCATCGGGAAGCTGTTCAACTCGTCGACGACGCCGATGTCGGTGTCGTCGAACATCTCGTGAACGGCCGCCCCCGGCGTCAGGTACTTGGACTGAATGGTCGCGGCGACATCCTCGGAGGAAAAGTTGATGACCGTCGCCTGGATGTTGCCCTGCCCGAGGTCGTGCACCAACACCAGTAGTCCTTTGTGCGAGACCGTCGGAACATCCAACTGTTGGGCTGTCGCGATGCCGTACCTGTTGCGTAGCTCGATGATTCGCGCCAGCCGCCGGGCGAAGGAGTGGGGATCCTTCAACTGCTCCGGCAACGATCCGTACAGGCTCCGGCCGCGGGGGATGCCGGATTCCGAACGCACAGCCTCGGGATAGCTGTCCATGAGGTCGTGCGCTCCGCGGTTGATCCAGCGGGTGTCGCCCTCGCGGATCAGCTCGGCGACATCCTCGGCTCCGATGGGCAGGATGCCGAGCAGGTCCCAACCCGAGAGCGCGAAGACGCCCGGTTGCAGGGCGTTGTACATCGCCAGCATCAGGTGCGCGGTCTTGACCGTTTCGATATCGGTCTCGTCCATGCGGTCCAGATCCCGGATGCCGAGCGAGGCGGTGATCACACTTGCTGTGGTGCAGGCGATTCCGTTGGTGGTGAACAGTCGGTTGTAGGGCGCCCACCGGCCGGTGAGGCGATCGGTGAGCTCGGACCGAATCTGGTTGCCGAGATCGGCACCCTTGACCACCTCGTTGCAGTAGGTGAACTCGTCCTCGGCGTGCAGCGTGGCGAAGTGGATCAACTCGAAGGTGAGCTCGTCGTGATTCTGCAATGCGTGCACCAGAGATGCCGGGTCGACGCCGTGGTCACGCGACAAAGACATTGTGAGCCTGAGGAATTCGGTGTTCCCCATGACAAGTGCGTGGTGGTAGGCGGGCCGGTTGATGAAATCGTAGGACAGGTCGGCGCCATTGGCACCCATCGCCTTGATGTCGTCGATGGTCAGATTCAACTCCTGGAAGGTGAACCCGCCCATCTTGCGGACGACGCTGGCGATGAGGTGGTTCGCGGCCTCGGACAGGGGATGGCCCTCGGACCAACCCGGACCCTCCGCCCGCCGCTCGACGCCGAGGAAGCCGTTGGCGTCGAGGCGAAGAGCGCCGGCACCGAGGTCGGCGATCGAGTGGCAGGCGTCGCCGATGACCAGGCGCATGCCGGCGAACGAGGGGTCGAGCCAGTTGATCGACGGCTGACCTGCCTTGAAGTAGTGCAGGTACACCCAGCGTCGTTCGACGCCGTCGATTCCCACCACCGGAGCCGTTGCGCTCCAATTGGTTTCCTTGACACCGAGTTCGTAGAAGATGACGCGCTGCAGTTGCCCGATGATGTAACCCGCGCGGGCGAGATTGGCTTCGGCTTCGGCGTCGATGTTCTGCGAATCAGTTCCGGCGCGGACCCGGGGGAGCAGATGCCAATCCTGCGGCTCGATCTCCACCATGTGATAGATGCCGGGATAGTCCGCCACGGCCATCTCGGCCAATCGGAAGTCGGCGCCCTTGCCGGTGTGACCCGGAACGATGTCATCGATGACGATGCCCTCGTAGGCGGCGGCCACGACGCACAGGCGTCGGAACTCCTCCTCGGAACCGAACGCAGGGTCGATCTGCATGCCGATGCGGTCGAAATGCCCGTCGACGGACGGTGTCGGACGCCAGCCGTGGATGCCGCCGGCGACCTTGACCGGTCCGGTGTGGACAGCGGTGATGCCGATCTCGGAGAACGCCTGCCACAGTGCTTCGTCGCCCAGGGTGCTGAGGAAACTCGTGCGGGGCGCGTTGATGACCGAGATTGGATAAGCGGTGAACCACACGGGCGCGCGCTCGACGGCCGCGCGTGGGTCGGGATCGGCGTAGGGGTTCTGCCACATGCTGCCCTTGCCGGAGAGTTGTTCGGCGATGAGCTTGGCGTCGTGCAGCATGGATTTTTCGGTGAGCCAGTCCACGTATTCGGGGTTGGCTGCCGAGGGATCTCCTTCGACGGGGGCTGCCCTGTTTCGATCGGCCCGCCTTACGGAGGGGCGTAGTGGGCGCGGTCTGGCGGGATAGAACTTCTCGTCGTAGGTGATCTCGCTCGGTTCGTGCTGCACTTCGGGATCCATGTGCCTCTTTCCGCCCTCGCTTTGTTTCAACCCTACGTAGGGAAGGCATGCTCTGCAGTGTTGTTACATCCCCGTGCGGAGGCCCAGCGAAACCTTCGGGTCGATGAATTGCACGGGTGTGATTCGAGATGTGGCCTTACTGGACCGTCACCGAATCGAGACTGCGTGGTCTGGAAAGTTCGGCTCGAGTGGGCGATAGTTGAATCGCACCAATAACCCCTTCAGTCACAGGAGTAACACATGCGTCGCACCGTCCGCACCATCGTCCTGGCCTCGACGGCCGCAATTGCCGCCGCCGTCGGCGCGGTAGCCATGGCGCCCATCGCATCGGCGCAGGAAGACGAGCCGGCTCCGATGCCCTTCGGATCCTCCGAGCTGCAGTCCCCCGACCTGGTGGTCTCGATCGACGCGGTCTGTGTGCCGCGGGCTGACGAAGACGACCGTGAGGGAGAGCTCGCGGCCCTCGAGATCACCCTGAACAACGTCGGCGCGGACGCCGCCTCGCTGATCTCCACCAACTACGGCATCGCCCCCGACCTGACCGGTGTGCTGCCGGAGGATGTCATCGAGCCCGGTGAAGGCATCGTCTACACCGTGCCCACTCCGATGAGCGAGTGGAACAACGTGCTGGCCGGCGCGGCAACGTTCTCGCCGCAGCTCGACGCGAACTACCCGGACAACTTCGCAGTCGGGATGCTCAGCATCGACTGCTCTTAGGCGCTTCGCACATGTGCGCGGAAATGCATGACGGGTTCAATCGGTGGTCGCAACGAGCGTCCTGTTGTGTTCCTCGACGAAGTTACCGAACTTCGTGAGAGGAGTATTCCATCCCAGCGTTTTGCGGGGACGGTTGTTCAGTAACGCAGCGAC